>Ga0214479_100754_pt1 | contig 16994 bp, 12 predicted proteins | sample M1_20Mar14CPVII9_5_FD_165054 | JGI IMG/M metagenome (GOLD analysis project Ga0214479, IMG submission 165054) | Marine eukaryotic communities from Monterey Bay, California, United States - M1_20Mar14CPVII9sort6BwellE14 | ecosystem: Environmental > Aquatic > Marine > Unclassified | place: USA...
CACCTACCATACCTACAATCATTCGTTGAGAAGAAATCTTACCCAACAGTATCCTTTTATGAGAGTGTAGCCCTTAGGTAGTAACTAGTGATTAAAAGTTTAGGGGTTTTGAAAAATGGCCAGAAGTTTCGGGGGTAAACTTCATAAACTTCACTTTCAAAAGTTTCATAGGTGTGGATATATACTGGATATATACGGATATATACATCCATATATATGAATTTTGTACCCAAATAACTAAGTAATGTACAGATATTGGGTACTTTGGTTTAAAAGTTTCTAGATTTTAAACAAGGGTCAGAAGTTTAGTACCAAATTTATGGAAAGTTTCATGCTTAGAAACTTACACTTTAGAAACTTTTAATCACAAGTAGTAACTAGTAACAAATAAACATTAATAACACTGTAATATACTATTGATTATACTGGTAATGATTCTATAACACCAGACAGTTAATATTTGATTGTTATCCAAGAGGTTAAGTTCATATCGTAGTGGATGTGATGTGTTAATGTTTGACTGCCGCCCCTATTCAGTTTGACATCCCATTGTATATTACATGATTCTTTGATTATCAAAGCAAGCTTCCTTTATCAAGTTGATTATTGATTAAATAGGTAAAATTATTTATACATTACGACATACAAAAATGGTGACCAACAATGGTGATGATCCGTACTTCTCTACTCTCGAGTCTATTATGAGAATAACTCTCGCAGGATTTGGCGGTGCTCTTGCTGGTTTGTCATTTGCTAGAAGACGTGGTGGTACTGCAATTACAGCTGCCACAAGACAGGCAACAAAAAATGAACAATCTGCCAAGTTATTAGGAGGTAAGAAGAGACTAAAGCAACAAACACAAATAATTAGATCGACACCTCCAACTACTACACCATATCAAGATAGAGAATTGCCAAACGCTTGGGCAATAGCATGTATGTCATTTGCGGGTGTAGTAGAAGTAACAAGAAAGCTTTCACCAACCACATTTGGTTGGGAACTTGCAAGAGAATTAAAAGTAGAAGGTACGCCTGAAACGTTAGATTCATCTATAACACAAATATCTGATTATATAATTGGTGGAGCAATTGCTGGGGCACTATTCAAAGGATCAGCTGTTCGGACAAAAGCCGGTGCTCGTCTTGATGCTTCCATCATGGGCAACAATTTATCAACATCGTCTAATAGTACTCTGAAAGCAATTACAAGACCTCTCTCTGGTATATTGCCAGGTGCTGCGTTAGGATTAGTAGCTGGGATATCAATGATTGCATTAAATCACGCTCAGATTATGGTAGAAGAAAAGTTTGGCAATAAAGAGGATAATGATAACGATGAGGTTATAGTTGATAGTCAAGACGAAACAATCATACCGCAGGATGTAAAACTATTGACTAATGAGGAGTTGATGAAAGAAATAGAGATGATAAAAAGTGGCAATATACAAACATCACAAGTAGATAGTACCTCGGAAAAGGAAGGGATGGACGACGAACACAAACAAGTTCATGACTTGCTATATGGACTCGGATTTAGGAAACACTCAGAAGGAGAAAGATAGTTGATAACCTTTTACAACTTATCTTTTACTAACACAAAAAAGCTATTTACATGACCTGATACTGTGGTCCACCACCGCCTTCAGGAACAGTCCAATTAATGTACTCTTGCGGCATCTTGATTGAACAGCACTTACAATGAATGCAATTCTGAGCATTAATGACCAACTTCCCCTCGGGATACTCGTACACACCAGCAGGGCAGAAGCGAGACTCGGGCGCAGCATATACTTGCAAACTAATGTTTTCGGGCACATTGGCAACATCTGCCTTTATTCTCAAGTGAGATGGCTGATCGTCTTCATGATATGTACCTGATCTTTGCAAGTTGGTTAGCAAATCAAATGTCAAAACTCCATCAGGTGCAGGATAGTTGATTGGTTCAAAGTTCTCTGCCGGCTTCGTTGCTGATGAATCAGTATGTGCACCTTTGCCATTGCTATCAACAGAAGAGGGCAATGTCCATGGTTCTTTGCCCTTTGTGATATGAGCTGCAATACCAGTGTAGAGTAGCCCTCCACCGACACCCCACTTTGAGAAAGCCTCATGACAATTGCGAACTTCCTTCAGCTCATCATATACCCACGACTTCTCCATATTCTCTGCATATTCTGTTACCTCCTTTGGTGACTCTTCATCATTAATTTCACCCATTGATGCAACTGTTTTCTCTTCCGCATCATCTCCACTCGTTAGTGAGTCATACACTGATTCGGCAGCAACAATTCCACTCTGGATTGCGCAGTGGCTTCCTTTGATCTTCACGGCGTTCAAAAACCCAGCACTACACCCTAGAAGCATGCCTCCAGGAAAGGTAAGTTTGGGTAGAGAATGATATCCTCCCTCATTCAAAACTCGAGCTCCATATTGGACACATGTACCACCCTCCAAGTGTGATTTGATTGCTGGATGTGTTTTCCATCGTTGGAACTCCTGATAGGGGTTGAGATATGGATTTTCATAGTCTAAACCTACAACCAATCCACATAATACCAAGTTTGGTTCCTGATGATATAAGAATGATCCTCCATACACTTTATCAGTCACCGAACTTTGTAATGGATATCCCAATGTATGTTGTACGAATCCAGGCTTGAATTTGTCTTCTGGTACCTCCCATACTTCCTTTATTCCAAGTCCATAATGTTGAACATCTGCTTTTGCTTCCTGTCTCAAATCAAACTTTGATATAATTGCTTCAGAACATGATCCTCGTGCACCTTCTGCAAAGAGTGTTTGACGTCCTAGTAACTCCACTCCGCGTTCAAATGTATCTTTACATTCTCCATCCTTACCAATACCAACATCTTTGGTAGCAACACCCTTGACAGCTGCTGTACTTCCATCTGTGGTATATAATACCTCATCGGCAGCAAAACCAGGATATATTTCAACACCCAATCCTTCAGCCATCTCACCAAGATAACGTGTTAACTTACTTAGACTAATAATGTAATTCCCATCATTATGTAACTGTGACGGAAGTAAGAAATTAGGAATTTGATAACTCCCTCCAGATTCTGTCAGTACCAAGAAGGCGTCTTCTTTAGCAGGTGTTGCATGTGAATCTTGTGATTCAAGTAATGTCTCTGTCCACTTTTGATTATCTCCATCTTCCTCTTCTTCATTATGTGAGAGTAATTCTTCTAATGCCTTGGGATCAAAGACATTACCACTTAGAATATGTGAACCAACCTCACTTCCTTTTTCGAGGATACAAACACTTAAATCTATACCCTTTGATACACATAATTGTTTAATACGTATAGCTGCTGATAATCCAGCTGGACCGCCACCAACGATGACAACATCATAATGCATAGATTCTCTAGGCTGATCAAGTGGACTCGAAAAAGATCTTGTTGTGTTGTTTACTAAATTGAGTGTTGTGCTCTTATTTTGTAAATTGATATATGGCGATTGTACAGCAGTTGAACATGTTCTAATTCTTCTGGTGTCATGTGATATAGTTATACCATTGCTAATAGTTGAGTAGGCAGCCACTGCAGAAGTTCTGGCAATCTTATAATTTTGAGTTCTAAAAAATGCTCCTGTGTCGGTAAGCGACTTTATGCCGCTCGACCTCTTAGATGATGATGCAATTCTTACACCGCAGCGTATCATGGTATTATAATATTCTTCTGATTGCCAAGTATGCTTTTAATGTCTATCAACCTGCCTCCTTCTAAACTCAGTTGTCAATGATGATTGTGATGGTGGCAAAAAGAAGAAAAGGATACCAAAAGATCTGGGCTAGCGGTATCTTTTATGAGAGTACAGTTTGCACCTCACGCGTATGTATTATGATTAGTGATTGTGATTCTCTCGTTAGAGTTGATAAGGTGGCGACAATGGTATGCATCTATTGGCGTAGAAGAATGCAGTAATTAGGAGTTAGTTAGTGCCAGAGGAAATTAAAGTTGCCTTTGTAGTATTTGAGTTAAGGTCATTATAATTATAAATTGTATTATTGTATATTGTATCGATCATGAGCTTATCAACTACTACTGATACCAAAGAGGTATCAACATTAACTGGCTTGGTACATGTTGCCTCATTGACCAACAAAGAACTCTTTACTTCTGTGACTGCTGCAATATGTAAAAGCTTTAAGAATAAGAATAAGAAGGATGGCAATAATAAAAACAAGAAGAAAGAATGGCAACCTATTGCAATCCAAGTTGCAATCGCTGCAGCGAAAGGAGAGGAAGGATATAGTTGTGCTAATGATTGGGTAAATCAGTTCAATATATTATCATCATCTTCTACTACAACTACCGACTATTCAGATACTTCGAATTTTGGTGATGCTCTCAAGACATTACCTGCCAGAGATTGTTATAGAAAGAGACTTGTTAATGCACTAGGCGCTCTCAAATCAAACAATAATAATGACGCAAATCTATCTGTAAAGCAAGTTGTTGGATTAATCCGCGGTAGCTCATTTATAACAGCAACATCAACTTCAAATTATGATACTGTCGATATAAACAAAAACAATACATCAACAGATACAAGGAGTGAAGATGTATGCCAATTACAAGAACGTGCAATATCACAACTTGTAAAGATAATGCCACAACTTGCTATAACGGAACCATGTGATATCTTCTATGCAGTACAGTTACCACTACTTCAAAAGTTGGATAGAGAAGCATTCGAATGGGGTGGTATTAATCTTGAATCGAGGTATGCAGAAGATGAATTTCAATCACTACTCAATCTTAAGTTTAGTGACCAAAAGAAGTCTAAATCGGAATCTACAGTACAGGCAGGTATAAAGAGAAAACTATCAGATATTGATGATCGAAATATACCAGCAATTTCTGGTACAATATTATGTCTACTCGAAGGAGCTCACTTGGCGAGAAATGGAGAAGTTCGATGTCAACATGGCGCAGTGATATATATTCAATCACAAGAAGATGAAGAGGAGGATATACAAACAACAATCATAGGCAGAGGATGGAATCACGACTTTCTATTGGATCCATTGAAATCGAAAAAGAATAAGATCGTTCTTCACAGTGAAGTCCATGCAATAGCAGATGCCATTAAACACTATGGAGAAGACGAATGCTTCAATACACTATTTCCCCAAGCAACTATCATTATCATAGAACTCAATGCAGATTATACCTATGACACATGTCATCCTTGCCCAAAATGCGACCCAACCCTGCGAGCTGTTGGGATCTGTAATGTAATACACACTACACCAGATGGTAAAATTGCAGAGTTAGACCTCGGTGCATCAAATCATGATTTGCTGCGAAATGAGAATGTATACACTCCATTAACAGCGGCATTTGATGAGCTTTCGATATGCTGCACTCGATTGCAAAATGTATGTACTAATGCTAATAAGAAAAAGTAATAAAATCAGGGTACTAAGAATCTAACTTTATGAATCATCATCGTTATTAATAAAACCTTCCCACGCTTGATAAATCATAACCATAGCAAGAGTATCTAATTCACAGTAACGAAGGAGAGACTTCTCAATTGACTTCCGGTCTTCTTTTGATAAATCTAAGTTGTTCTGTAGAGTGTGGTATGCAGCAGCTGCTGCTCCACCTTTTGTTATAGCATCAGTTGCCTCACCGTCACTTTGGTTCATCCCTGATAGTATATCGTATGGGTCTATAGCGCCGTTATCATCTATTTGATACCACTGGAAGTTCTTGAAGTTATTACTATTATATGTTGGAGATCCATATATTGCCTTAAGATTACCAGACGCATTGATTGTTGGCCTGAGCAATCGTTTTATGGATGAACTACCTTCAGAACCATCAACATAATAGTATTTATGAGCAAGCTTAAATAAATCGACAATACCAGTATCCAATATGTTTGTAAGTGATTCCATTTCTTCTGATGATAATTCTTTAGCTTCTGGAGACTTGAGCATTGATTTAAGTACTATAGTCTCATGTGGACTCCATTGAAAGATAGTTCCATCATTATCAGCCTTGCCAATTGAGTTGTGAAGAGCCTTAAGAAATGCAACGTTCGGAGATTTACAAGTATCTATCTCTGTATGAAGAAACTCGGACGCATGCTGCACTTTACATACTCCATTATCATTTGTTAGTGTGTGGTGACTAAACTGGAATCCAAATATCTCATATGGCGACATATTACTGTAGTAAGGTATTGCTGGAGAAAGAGTCTCGAAATCTATAAAGTGCAGTGGATATTTGAATGTTCCCATTATTTGCTTGAGTCTATTTCTTTTGATGATATAACTTGGGTGGACATTTGTATCGTTCTCAGTACTTCTTCTTTTGATGGTTTCTACTTGATATAATTGTCGTTGATTCCTTGTAATGGAGTGTCCTGATACTGACTTCTTATTAGCTCCACTATCAACTTGTACAGTATCATTCTCCAAGTCAAAATCTCGATCTGATAGAGCTGATAAAGTGTATTTGTCTTCAGATAAGAATTGTTTGAGTGACTTTTGTGTATTGCCATATAAATCGACAATCAAGGGAGTACTTTGTACCTCGTCTATAGACATTCCTGTTGCTTCTTGCCAACAAATATCAAATCCAGAGAATGTCTTTTCATCTAGATCTTTTATTCGATACTCACAAGAGGAACAGTGTGCTCCTATTGTGGGTGGAAATGACTCTAAACCAAAGTTGTTATTGTTGATTTTTTCAGCCCAGTGATATGCAACAGTTTGCAATGTCTCTCCCTTCTTGCTATCAGGATACGAAACATCAGTTGATAATGCCTTCTCGACTAGTTCATCAACATTCAAAAGAGAAGCAATACTGTCATCGATTGATTGTATAGTCTCCTCCACTGTTGGTATTATATCTTCATCCATCTGATTATTGGTTCTCCTTTCACTACTTGGAATTGATTTCATAACCTTTGCTCGATCAGGCATCATTAGCCAAGACGATACATGAACATTTGGATATACTAATCTGCATACCATCGTCTGAAAAGCAATATCTTGTATATATGGCAAGTATGCGGCGAGTATACCTCCCTTCTTCGTCATCATCTTTTCTTCTATTGTATATTTAGAGTTCCATGATTTTGATTTTACTTCTATAACTCTCAGTTCTGTCTTGATGGTTAATCCATCATCATTATCAGATTCTGTTGTAACGATCTTATCGAGTATATCAGGTCTAGCATAGAATGATTCATGTTGAATAACTCCTTCAAATAATGTAACTCTATTTTCCGTATTCTTGAACAAGTTATCATGTGTTTGTTTCGAAAGATTTTCATTATCACCTTGTATTTCCACACCATGAGGGAAAAGTTGTTTACCATATTCACCGAATCTATCACCTTCATTTTTCAGATACTTCAATAATGGATCATCTGTATTGCTTCTCGGATATAAGTTTGGATTAGTTGTATATACCAACTTTCTTGGGCATTTCTGGGAAAGATGATGGTACGTTGTACTTAGCGTATCTAAATTACCAGTACTTCACATTGAACACTTGAATTCAGATAAAACAACGCAGACTTACCAATGCAGTTTTGATCAGTGACTTTGTCAGATATCGATGGCTGCTCATAATATATCTTGTAGTAGATACCTACCTCTAGGTAGATAATATAAGGTATGGTATGTGCACGAGAGATCTAAATAACTCAATTTCAACCTATATATAAATTATTATTGAATCCAATCAACCACTATACATACGCGACAGATGCAACACATCAAAGCAATCAACACTATCAATACTCTATACTACTTCGATACCCATTATCCATCCATCCCGCATCACGCATCAGGGTGGTCCACTCTCGTACTTCATATAATATAATACGGTGAAGCGGATTATAGTACATAACTTTCTTACGATTATTTGTAACTTGTAACGCAGTGGCTTTATATACCTAATTTAGTACACAGTACCATTATTTAGTACACAGTGTAGAAGCGATAGAGACAGGAAAGAAGAGAGAGTAAGGAGATATAGTATTGTTTATCATGTTTGGTTCATTGACGAGAAGGTTAGCGGTAGTCAGTTCAATCTCACCACCACCCATCAGATTGTGCAACCCAATAAAGACACAACAATCATGTACACCACAGATAACTATAAGGCATGCAACTAAAAAAGCAGGAGGGTCATCAAATAATGGACGAGATAGTGCCGGTCGCCGTCTTGGTATCAAAGTATGGCCAGGAACGCTTGCAAAGGCTGGTAGTATAATTGTAAGACAAAGGGGAAAGAAGTTTTTAGTTGGTGATAATGTTGGCATGGGAAAAGATCATACGGTATTTGCTAAAGTCGCCGGAAGAGTTAAAATGGAAAGAAGTACAAAGAATAGAAAGAGAAATTATGTACACGTAGTGGTTGAAGAAGAAGGGGCTGGAAACTTGGCCAGTCTTTGATATGATGATACTGTATTTAAAATCAAATCAATTAAGAACACATAATCTTTGACGAGGTATAATCTAAATGTTCTATCAGATTATTTGATGGTTATTTGATTGGGTTGACATTTATAATATGGTCATCAAATATTGAAACCACTTAAGATTTGACACAGTCTTTGAGTCACTTCACAAAACAAATCTCTATATGACATATAATTATTTGGGATCTAGAGGCCCTACATTGATGACATATGACACTCAGCCAAGACCTATTCATCTATCATAATCTAACTACTCTCCTTCTCGGCATCATTACTGCCAGGAGTATTACCTCCCCCGCCAGCTTCCATATCTGCTCGCATCTTCTTTGCTTGGCTAATCATCTCTTCTGCATCATCTTCATTCACTTCTTGTCCTTGAGCTTTAGCCATTGTAGTCATAACAGCAACCTCAGCTCGGGCTTTGATATCAGCAGAGTCCTTAACACTGTATTTCTCACCACCCCTGCTCTTACCAATACTATAAAATTCCTCCCCAATAAGTTGGATGGCTTCGGCACGTTGAACTCGAACTGCCATAGGAACATCCGCATCCGTGAAAAGCTTTTTACATGCATGTTTAAGTGTGCGTGAAATATCACGAATATTAATCGCCCATGCAAGTTCGAGGAGTGCCGGTATTGTCTCCTCCAACTTTTGTGCAGCCATTTTAGCCTGCTCTTCATCCATTGCAGATCCCACACCTCCTCCTTCGCCATCCTTATCGGCACTGCCTTCAATAGCCTCTGTTGCCCGTTTCTCTTCTAGTGCCTTTTGAGCAGCTTCAACTTCTTTCATAGCCTTTCTACCCGTGGTTGCCGCATTGATTCCAGCTCCCATGAGCTTCCAGTTGTTTTGTGTATTCTTTCGTGTCTTCTTCCATCTTGCTGCATGTCCACCTACTCCTCCCATTGTGTTCTGAAATCCGAGGAACTCTTCGCCCTCGACTTGCAGTGCAAATCCAATAGTAACAAGGAAAGTAGCACCAAAGGAAGTATCTGCAATCTTGGCAGCTTCGCTGACTATAGATGCTTTAAACTTTTCTATATCATCCTCACCCTTGGCCTCTATGTAAGGCACAATCTTCTCCCTCAAATTAAGTGCACACTTCACTTCTCGTTTTCGTTGCTTCAGTATCATTTCATCATTACTTGTCTTTCCTGCTAAAATTCTCGCAGCATCTTCTTCTGTCATGCTTTCCATATCCATTGCTTGTTGTTGTTCCATCATGTCTTTCATCATAGTATCAGCAGTGGTAGCAAGCCATAATTCACCAACATAGGGCTCTACCAAATGTGATCCAAACATGACGGCAAAGAAAACGAGTGGATCGATCTCATTGGCAAGATTGGCATCAGCAGAATTTGTTTCTGGTTTTCCATTCTTATCATAATTGGCGCGGGTTTGTTCATTGGATAATATTTGATAGGCATGTCCAAGATCTTGGAATCTACCCGCTGCTTCTTCATCACCGGGGCATTTATCTGGATGGCAACTCCTTGCCTTTTTGTAATATGCCTTCTTGATATCACCCGCTGATGCATTAGTAGACACACCCAATAGATCATAAAATTCTCGATCCTTTACCTTCTTTTCATTCATGTCTGTCTTACCAGCAGCACCATCTCCACTTGAATTACCATCCTTCTCGGCTTTTAATGCCGCCTCTAATTGTTCAACCTCTTCTTTATCTTTATTCAAATAGTAGAATATCCATTCCCTTTTTTCTTGATCCCATTGCATACCAGCCTTACTTGCATTGACTGCCTCAACACTATTGGCCACTCCGCGTCCTACTTGATAGGCACCTACACAAATACCAGTAACGGGCAAGGCAACTGCAGAGGCAACACCTGTTGCTAATCCACCAAAAAACCCTTTAACTCCTCCCTGATTAATGTAACCAATTCAATATGATAATAAGTAACAAACATATATATAAATTTCAAACATGTGCACATAAAATATGTAATCAATTCAATATGTGATATCAGTATCAAATTATATATAAATTCAAACATACGGTATGCACATAAAATAGTGATAGTAAAAACTCACCTCTTGGGCACCAGCTATCGGTTGAGCAATAAGAGATGCGACGCCGGCAACAGTACCTTTCGTAGCTGACTTAAGACCAGATGATATACCCGCCCATCCATCCTTTGGACGTCTCGTTGAGAATAGAGAGTTGAATACCTCAGAGGCCTGAGTAATTTAATAAGAGTTAGTGCATAATATATTAAGTACCGATAATCGTATCTTGCAATATCAAGAATAACTCACCTCCTGCAAATCCTCATCCATTTCTTTCTGTTCTTCAGTCTTTACAACTGGTTGGTCAGCAGTAGTTTGGACGGGGGCCACGGCATCTTGTCTAGATTCGGTCGAACTCATATTCATTGTTATTTTTTTTTTGGTGGTGCAGTGTAAAGTATCTTATTCTTCTATGCTCTTTCAAGCCACCCTTTTGAATATTAATTATGTATGCGCTCGTATAATAATATATTCTTTGTCTTAATTGCATATGCGAATATGTAATTGTAGTCCACGATAGCTGTGCCGTTATTACCTCTCTAGAGTTAGAGTGTTATGAGATTGAGGATGTGTCAATTTTCATAATGTTGAAAACTCATTACAGGATGACAGGATCTCTTGTAGTGTTGTGTGCACACTCTTGAGCAAACCTAATTAGACGGTCAATAACATCCCACGCAACTGATATTCTGTGTTTATACTTAAACTCATTAATAAGAACAGTCTTAGGTTTAGCATTTTTTCTGCCTTAGCTTTTGCCTTCAATGTTCTCTATCTATCATGTGCACGTGCGCAATACAGGAGATGTCAAGTTAAATCTCAAGAGCTTCTGCAAGCTGTTCCGGATCAGGCGCAGCCATTTGAATCATCTCTTTTCCCCCAGATGAAAAGTGTGCTTCAATCGCTGCAAGAACTTCAATCGACCTCTGATCACCAATAAGATTTATGGCCGTACCTTTCCTTCCAAACCGTCCAGTGCGTCCAATACGATGTAAGTATGTTTCAAAATCAGGTTGCCCATCCTTATCCACTGGAACATCGTAATTCACAACGAGACATACATTATCAACATCCACTCCGCGAGCCAAGACATTTGTTGTGATTAAAACATTGGATTCCATCTTTCTGAATGCCTCCATTGTTCTATCACGATCAACATTATCAACTCCACTGTGTAGAAGTGAGCAGGTATACCCCGAATCAGTCAATGTACGATGGACAGAATCGGCATCTCTCTTTGTACCCACAAAAATGATTGATTGCCCAATCGTAAGCAAAGAGTAGATATCTTCCAAAAACTGAAGTTTTCCACCATCATACTGTTGACAATCAATCCACAACTGTTTAATAACATCCAGAACCTGATATATACGACGTTGTGAAATGTTTAGTAATATATGCGAATGGTGCATGATGATAATCAATTATACAAGGAAAATACAAAGATATACTCACCAAGAATTCAGGTCCGCTCTCAATCAAAATCTTATCTGGATTGTACACCATCTTCTCGGCAAATGCAATAACCTCAGGGGGAAACGTCGCCGAGAATAACAAACTTTGACATGACTTGGGCATTTGTTTCTTAATCAATAATGAGTTTGCCCTATGACCACTCTCGGCAACCATATTGTCGGCCTCATCCAATACGAACACTTTAATCTTCTTGGTATCAATAATACGACGTTTCAGCCAATCGACAACTTTACCCGGCGTGCCAATAACAATATGAGCATCCAACTTTGTACCTCGTGCAATCTGTTCACCGGCAAGTGCCAATCGTACCTTTAATCCCTTCATATGCGCAGCCATGGGTGTTACGGCATTTTGGAAGATTTGTACTGCCAATTCACGTGTTGGCGTTACACATAATCCCTGGCATGTGGCTGGTGTATCAATAACTACCCTAAATAACATACCCACAACGAATGCAGCAGTCTTACCAGATCCCGATTGTGCCTGTCCGATAACATTACGAGGTGGATTGGCCAATATCCTCGGAAGTGCCTCCTCTTGAATAGCAGATGGACGTTCAAACCCCATTTCAAATATTGCCTTCAGTAAGTAATCTGGTAAGTTAAGATCCTGGAATGTCTTGGCCGAGGATAAATGTGATGTTTGATCCGATTGAATAACCTTTAACCGATCATGTCGATTTTCCTTCTGACGTTCTAATGCTAATTTTTGTAAACGTTTTGTTAATTCTTCAGATGATTCCTTCTTCTTATCTTCAATTTCCTTCTCCTTCTTAAGTTTAGCATCAACTACTTCCTCTTCTTCTCTCTTCTTGGCTGCTTCTGCTGATGCGGCTGCCGCGGCGGCTGTTTCCTCAGCCTTTTGTGTCGCATCTTGAACTGCTTTATTGGCTGCATCTTCCTCCTTCTTTGCCTCCTCTTCCTGTTTAACATGTGCTTTCTTACGTACTGATGAGGCTGCACCATCAGATTCAGATTCTGAGGTTGGGGCTGATTTTGTATCACTCTCTGATGTGTTAGGATCTTCCTTAGTGACGGCGGCGGCATCACCATTTTTACTCTCTTCTTCTGACATATTATATTATGACTATTTGTTGCAATATGTATATCAAAGAGTTTATACTATTATTATATTTATATATAGTGTATCGTACTTGTTTCATCTCATTTCTTATTTCTTTGAGTGGATGGGTTGAAAATTTAGTCTGATTTGCTTACAAGTGGAAGTAAGCTCGAACTAAAGTAAGTATCGAAGCTCAAACTATGTAGTCAAGATTCGTACTTCGTACTCAACTACAGTGTAGTAGCTGGAGAGCTACAACTTATCCTTTACCTTTATCTCTAACTTCAGCAAGCATTCTTGTGTATCTTTGCATTCTCTTACTTACTTAGCCCAAGGCGCTCGTGTAGGGGGTGGCATGCTGCTGCTGCTTACATCAGTATTAGTATTAGAAGCCCAAGGTGCTATACATTCTTCTCCCATGGGTCCATTGACGAATGTTTTCGTCGGTGCTTCTAATGGCACCTTTCTACTTGGTTCCCAATCTGCATTAAAGATCTTACCAAACACAAAATGCTGAACGACAGGTAACTTATCCAACACTTCCCCTTCATATAATCGTAACAACCCAGAAGATACCTTAGTCCAATTACCCAAGTGTGAGATATCATTTAGCATGGGAGATGATTCAAAGAAGGGCACACCAGGTTTGATTTGTTGTATAAAATGTATACAAGAGAGGTAGAGATATGTTGATCGATGATTCTCCATGATTTGCTTGTCGTGTATAACCGATGGACCCCAGTGCTCATTATTGTCGTTATGTGTATCAATAGTAGTAGTGGTTGAAGAAGAAGACGAAGAAGGGTCAGTAGCAGAAGTAGATGTAGCTTCTGGGAGGTACGGGTTATCTGGCATTCTCTTTGTTGTTTCATCTTCTTTGTCATTATCAATTTGATTATTCTCCAACACTGTCTGATCATTGGAAATACATTTCTTCTTCTTCATTGATTGCTGTTTCTGACATTGTTCTCTTGCTACCATTTGGCATGCTCCCAAGTAGAAAGGAACACAATGATAGTCATCTAAACCCCATACTCCATGACTCCCTGCAGGTTCCAACATGTAATCTCTTTGCAATCCCCGAGTTACACTTAGATAAGCATGAAAGATTGACAGAGATCCGAGACTTATCGTTTCAGATGATGATTGATTGGAATTTGTGTCTTTGTTGTTGTTGCTGCTTGTACTACTAGTACCATGACTACCCCAAGAAAAACAACCAATCTTACACAACGATAGTAAGAATACAATAAAACTAGATTCATGTCCAGTACCATAATCGATTCTAATCGGATGGCCGAATCCATCATGAAGATATGCTTGTAATTCGGTAATAATTTCTTCTTGTTTGGAAAGAGAAGTAGTATCATCTGTAGTATTATCTTTTGACCATGACCTAGTAGCTGCATGATATCCTTGATCGGAACAATCCTTTAAAATTTGTTGCTTTGCTTCATCTTCCATATCAATACAATTATTGTCAACGCCTCCAGATGAATATTTTACATGACAATCCATTAGTGATCGTACTATACCATAGCTTCTATCAACTAACTGTGCATGCCATGTTCGGAATGCAGGATTGCCAAATCGTGCCTTCACTTTGAGATCGGGTGGTATTTGTTCCATCCATGTTTGTGATATACATGTTAATGATCCATGAAGCGAAGCTAATGCTGGAGTTAAATGTTGTAGTGGAGAATTAGAGTTGTATCCGCCATCTATAGTAGTATTGTTACTATTGGTGGTTATTAGACCACGACCCATTGCACATACAAATGAAGATAATTCCTTCCTTGCAGTTGAATTCCGAAAGTGTTCCATGTCTTGTTGATTATAAATAAATCTCTTTGGGGCATCATCATCAGAAGAGCTCATGTTTTTTTTTACCTATTCAATATTAATTATATGCGAAGATGAATGTAATGCTACACAGTTGAAGAATCTAGTCTCTACCTATCAAATATGGATCGTATACTTCTACTGCAGTCAAGCTCTCTAACAATCGTCCTCTCTCTCATGCTATGTTTCCAAATGATGTCATGTTGTACTGTGTAGAAAAGAGAGGGACTTTGCATTCAATATTTATTGATAACTATCGGTATCCTACAGAGTTGAGAGAAAGATCATCGAGAGTAGTATACAGAGCACTCGTCAACAAAGCCAGGATCTGTGTCTAGAGTATTAAGTAGCCAATAAGTATATGTGTATTTACAACGAGTCTTAAATGGTTATAGGAAGAACTGCTCCCGTGATCTATATCTATTGACGAATTGGCACTTCATATTCATCACCAACCACTTCATTGGCGACGATGGGTTTTCTCATCCCACAGTCTTCTTGACAAGATGCAAGCATTGCCTTAACAATGAACTGTCTATTATCATTCAGAAAGGTTACCCACTGAGGCCAATACTCTCGTCGTGCATAATCAAAGGGTGAATGACCCCGCTTATCCTTCGACAGCAACAGCTCAGGCGCAAGTTCGATAAGCGTTCTCATCATATCAAATATATCAGAGGGCGCCGATGATGACCAGCATGCATCATGCATGGGAGTACGTCCCATATCATCACGAACTCTTGGGGAAACCTTGGCCTCATGGAGGAAGAATTGGACCATATCTGTAAACCCTCGCCGGCATGAGGTATGTATCATAGACTCGCCGAAGCGATTACTTGCCTGCATGGTATGCCCAGATTGCAGGAGTGATCGTAAACACTTCACATCATTGCCATGGACAGCCTGATTCATATCATGTGTATATGCATCTAAATGTTCATTTGTATAGGTTACAAAGTATGAATCTTCTTGTACACGTTGAGTGGCACTGGATATTATATCTTCACCGCGCATTGTACCTCCCCCTCCTGATTGGAGCAGTATTGTCTTGATAAAGTCAGCGGGGCTGGTGCTTAAGTCTAACTCACCCGTCGAGGCGTGTGATACTGATGTTGATATAGATGTGGATGAGGTTGATGCCACCAAGTTGGGCAGAGATGTACAACTGGCTGTTTTTTGTATTGATGATATCTTGTTCATATTTGCAAGGAAGGGACACTGCTTTGGATCGCCGCTGTTCTTGGACGTAGCTGATGACTTCTTACAGAATGATACCAGCCGCTTCTTATTCGGCGGTGTGCAAGATGGCTGCTGCTGCTGCTGATGTATTGTCGACGATATTATATCCGCACTGGCTGACAGTGACGATTGTGATGTATTACTACTTGTGGTGGAGGAGGATAAATCTAAGAGATTACTCGATGCTGTTGTCTGAGAAGGACGCTTCCTGCTACTGTTCATACCCGACTTCAATATCGATACTGGTTCCCTAGATTTGTTTCTCTCTATACTATCTTCAACTCCAATCAAATGCTGAGGTTTGACCCTTTTTATTATAATATTATCGTCGTTATGATCAACACTATGATCACAACCCGACTCTTCATTAAATAATGATGATGAATGTGTGATCATTGTTGAGTTGTTATTGCTGAGTATGGTATGAGTAAGCAATACATCTGGCCAACCACTCTAATCATCAGCATTTATTGATGTGTTGGCTCTCATTTTTTCACTCTGCGTCAGAGTTGAAGTAAAAAATGGAGGAGAAAATAAAATCTGTCATAGTATAGTTTGCTTCGCATTCGTATGACAACTTCAACTAAGGTGGGTGGCATACCGACGGACTCGCTGCCTCCTACTAACCCATCTCTGAGTATTATTATTAGTGTGTTGCTAATACATATTACTGTTAGTTCTGGTATATGAATTTCAGTGTCAAGGTTTTTCAACTCCCTTTTTTGCTTTGCTTTAATCTTGTCATAATTTGTCATGACCTTGACCTTGGTAACCTGGTCATTACGCTTTCCTCCTTTGAGATGATATACAAGTGCTTATTTGCTATTCTTTTGTTACTTTTGTCCTATTCAAAACTACTCCTAAGCTCAAAG
>Ga0214479_100756_pt1 | contig 16843 bp, 9 predicted proteins | sample M1_20Mar14CPVII9_5_FD_165054 | JGI IMG/M metagenome (GOLD analysis project Ga0214479, IMG submission 165054) | Marine eukaryotic communities from Monterey Bay, California, United States - M1_20Mar14CPVII9sort6BwellE14 | ecosystem: Environmental > Aquatic > Marine > Unclassified | place: USA...
AAACTTGATATTGTACATTGTTTTAACAATTGTCTACGATTCATATTCTTATCATTTCGGCCTACTAAATTTCGTTGTTGTGATTGTTGTGTATCGGCGGTAGCAGTAGAAGAGATTGTATCCAGTTCATGCACCGTAAGAAGTTGATGGCTGCCATCATGAATTTCATTTTTAGTATTTGACGAGAAGAGTTTATTATTAATCGGCCTACGCGAAACTACATTGTTTGACAATGAAGGTGTAAATGATGATACAATTATATTATTGGTAGTAGAATAGATTGTTGATATCCCCGTTAGTACGGGGGTAATAGTAGAGGCCAATCTCATGGTTGTATATAATGAACATTCTCGTATCTATCTTACTATGCTGTCTATATTGTGCTTTGTTGTTGTACATTGCAATATTGAAATATTAGGCACGGGCCGAGGTTGAAACACTCAAAGATACAGATGTAGATGCATCAACTTTACCCAAGGAGGCTACTACTGAATTAACTAAAAGTACTACAGATACATCAGAAGATTCTGTTGAGAGTAAAGAGAGTGCCACCGACGTTAAGAGCGAGATAGCAGCGGCTAATGCTGAATCATCAACTCCTTCTACTAAAGTAGAAGTAGTTGACAAGAAACAAGAAACCACAAATAAAAAGAAAGATAGCGAGGAATATAAGGCTATGAAATCAATTGTTGATACTTATAAGAGTAGCAAGGGTAGTGGAAATAGTAAGAGTAAGGTTGCTGTTGGGTAAGTTGTTTGGATAGAGGTTTATACTGATTTGTTATTGCAATGTTGAAAAATGTGTGCACATGATATGCACTTATTTATCACAACATCTCTAACTCACCCCCACCGACTACTACACTTTTGTTTCTCAACATCTCTAACTCGTTACAACCATATTCACTACAGTTCAACACCACCACCACCAACAGCAACACCATCAGATGCATTAACATCCGTTATATCAAAAGATCTATCAGGATTTATACTCCCCGCAACATTACTAGCCGGTTCCGCCACCATTGCCTCCTCAATCTTATCAAACGGAGACGAACTCAATGGTGAAAAGTCAATACTAAGCACATCAGTGAAAGATCAAGCTAATGAAATGACTAAAAAGAATATACAAAAACGAAGTGAATGGAAGATGGATACACCCACGCCATATGGATTACAGGATGGTAGTCCAAAGCAGTTGGTTCCTCCGAAGGGTAGTGATTGGGAAAGGATTGATAATGGCAGTGTAGCTGGTAATGGTGGTAGTGGAAGCAGTAGTGCTAGTATTGTGGAAGAGAAGAAGCCAATTGAACCTACACTCAAAGGTTCATCAAGCAGCATGCCAAAACCAACAGATAAAGTCAAGGCACAGAAGAGTATTAGTATGGCAAAGCTTGTCAAGGAAGGTACAACAAATCAGCAGCAGAAGGAAAAACAGGAATGGAAGGGTATTGATAAACCAACACCCTATGGATTAAAAAGTGATACACCCAAGTATACCTCACCCAATAACTCCGAGGCCGTATCAGCCTCAAAGACTACTTCTACAACTCAACCCTTGAAAGGCTCCGCCACATCGTCATCTTCAGGGAATATCTCAATGTCAAACATTGTCAAAGGCACTGAAGATCCAACCCAAGTTAAAAAGAAGGTATTAACACTCGATAATAAAGGACGTAAGGTATGGAAATTAGAAAGTGCATCTTCATGGATACAAACATTGGCTACTGGTGGGAATAGTTCGAAACAAAAGGGTAAAGATTGGAAGGGATTACCACCACCGTCGTCAACGAATAAGGGAGGTGGTAGTAGTGCTACTGCTAGTAGTGACAAGAAGGGAGGAACGAATAAGGAAGAGGTATTGCTTAGTGTAGCGGAGAAGAAGGCTGCAATGAAGAAGGACGTTCAGCGTAGCATTAGCGGCACGTCATCACCTCCACCCGTGTCAAAGGTCAAGGCTACCAAGAGCATTAGCATGGCCAAGATTGTCAAGGGGTCAGCAACTTCTCCTCCTCCTGCCCAGCAGCAGCAGTCCATGTTTAACTCGTTGCCAACCAAAGGTTCATCAGCCAAAGCACCAGTTAAGAAATCATTTGCAAAGACGACATTAAAAGGTGCAATGAAGGCTGCACAATCTGCAATTGACAGTGGAACAACAACAACATCATCGTCTCAACAGCAGCCGACACCGGTGGCTAAAGTTTCGTCACGCCCGTTGAGTGGTGGTGGTAATGGACCAGTTCAGGCTCTTCCCACACCATCCTACTCTACCAAGAGTAACATTATGGGTGGAAGTAGTGATAACGTCGTGCCTGTGAAGAAGAGCTTTGCCAAAGGATCTTTCAAGATGAAATCGTCACCCCCAGCTTCTGATAATAAGATGGTTGGATCTTCGACACCCCCTGTTAGTGGCGGAGGGTTGGGAAGCAGTGTTGGTACAAGTAGTAGCTCATCTACTGCCGACTCCTCCATGCCGTCGAACAGTGTAACAATGAAGGGAAGTGAAACACCCCCTTCGTCTCCAATCAGCAGTGGCAGAAGCAGCAGCAGTGATGTACCAGTGAAGAAGAACTTTTCCAAGTCTTCATTTAAGAAGAGTTCTACTGGGAAGGGATCTCCAGGCGGTTGGGCAGTCTCTTCTTCACCCATTGAATCATCAATTTCGGCATCATCTGCTAAGCCCATAATTCCTGTGGCGAAGCAAGCTGCACCCGTATCATTACCACCGCCACCTGTCACAAAGGGGACAGAGAGTAGCAGTCCAACCACTCAAGGATTAGCCAAGTCCCCCGTATCTGCAGTCAAGAAGAGTTATGGCAAGTCATCCTTCAAGAGTTCGTCATCATCTGGCGGAGCTGGCGGAATGTTAAAAGGCAGCAGTAGTCAACTCTTTGGTGCTGGACCAACACCCAAATCCAGTACATCATTTGACAAATCAGTTACGAATAAGAAGAAGACATTTGGTAAATCGATTAGTATGGCCAATGTTATGAAGCAAGGATCAAGCGCAACAAGTGGTGGTGGAGATGATGGGTTCCTATCAGGTCTTGAACAGTCTAGTATCCCATCTTCTTCTCCTTCGGCAGCAAGTCCCGATCCATCATCAAATGCAGCAGTGCTACTTCCAAAGCAAGTTAATACTAGTGATCCTCCTTCTCCTCAAGTTCCAAAGGTGGAAACATCTCAAATTACTCCTCCTCCAAAGGTAGAAGCAGATCAAGCAAGCAATCAAGTTCGACAACCCACACCTCAAATGCCTCCACCTCTTGGTCAGATTGGCAATTCAGAAGCATCGGGTGTTAGGATTGGTTCTGCTAATCGATTCGGTAATGCTCAACCAGCTACTTTTGTCGCTCCTGTCAATCGAGGACGACGCCAACAGCAACAACAACAGCAAGCACGGGCACCGGCAGTGGCCGAGAAGGAAAATGAGCCTCGTCAGACGGCACAGCCTGGCAAGAAGGAGGAGACTCAATCGACGGCACCTGCTGTTACGACAGTTACAATTACAGATCCAAGGACCGGTAAGAAACGAACAATTACTACCTCGAGCAATATACGTCCGTGATGTACATCTGGCACGAGGTGTATTAGAAGTGGGGGGGAGATGTTGAGAGTCGGAATGGGAAGGGGAGATTTCGAGCATGGTAGGAGATAAAGTTTTGATTAAGTTTAATGAGATTTCATGTATTATATGGTATTACTTTTAGCTTAATTTCCCTTTGGCATCATAGCCAATTAGCCCAGAATATCAGCCAAGGTACCAGAAAGAATCTCATACATGATGGATAGTGGTACGACAAAACAACTCTCTGGATTCCAGTCGGGAACATGTCTACATTCCGATCGATGTGCGTAGTACGTGTAAATGCAACTCAATACACTAGGCATCAAACCAAAATTGATACACGACAAATCCTCATCCTTCAGCTCCACACCCAAATGATATACGTTAGTCCTCTCTTTGTTCCTACTTGACAACTCAGAGTATAATTTGATTGCCCGATTTTGAGCTTTCGTACGGTATGATGATCTGCGTCTGTCGGAACAGTTGTTGAGCTTTAGGGCGTTACCCCTCCACCCATGATCAACAATGATGCCACAAATATGATTAGAATCAGAGATTGAATTCAAACTCGAATCATCAAATATGGCCTTCTGCAACGCACTGATACCTTCTTCTCCCACACCCGGTTGTTGGTAAGAAACAAATAAACTGATCAGATTGTTGTTGTATTTGAGGGCATTTGCAATTAATCCAAGGTCGATATCATCTAAACAATTGCCAGATAAATTCAATATCATCAAGGGTGGATTCGTTCTTAAAAAGTCTGGAAGATGTGTCAACCGCTCACCCGAAGCCGACAAAGTTTGAATTCTATTTCCTTCGAGATCGATTTCGGTAAAGTTTTTTTGGCTACTGAGTAATGATTGCATGACATGATAATCGTCAACGCCCCCTCTTAAACTATTAGCAAAACTAATTTTGTTAATTGAAGGGTGATGGAGTACTGCTTCCAACAGAGGTCGGAAATCTTCCCCGCTATAAACCTCATTATATGACCATTCAAACTCTCTCATTCTTCGTATGCTACCCATAACATTCACAGCATATGATATACCTCTTTGAATATTGTCAAACTCATTTTGACGTAAACCAAAATTTTTGATATTTCGATTAATAACTGCAGGTTCTAACAAATCAAGTAACTTTGTTGATAATTGGACTTGGTCAAATGCAAATAGGCTGCTCTCTTTTGATACTTTCAATGCATCAGAAAACTTCCTCCAGTATGGCATTAATGCATCATCATGTAAAATTGTCTCACTAATACATTCTTCATCATCGGTTTCTGGGTTCATTACCATACAACCTGATAAGAAAATCTGGCGTCTCCCTTCGGCAGATGTCAATATCCTTACATCAAATTCAATTTCTGTTATGAGATTTTCTACAAGTTTAATGTAGTCATCATCATACCCTTGCTCTACCCAATAACTCCTAGGAATCTCATACTTAGGGGCAATGTTCTTCTTTGACCATTGTCTACGTCTCCCCATGATCTGATAGTACACTATAGGTATATGTGGCTGTGAAGTTAGGGATTATATCAAGGTGTGCACTTTTTTGCAATATGTAAATTAAGACCGCTTTAATCAGCCAACTACAACCGAAAGGGTGAAAGAAGTATCACGTATAACAAATCGTTAATGAGCGATATAGGAATGGTTGCTCACCTAACAAAGGTGCTTTGTATAGCTTTTTAGTAGCGCCAGAGCTGCATCGTTGTGCTGATTTCAGTAACTCGCCAAATAGACAACTTTGTTCCCGTCATTTTTGTGGGTGATGAGCGAGCATTGATGTTTGTGGTTATATCAAAGGAGCAGTATGTGATGTACGTACAACAACAACATCGATAACGATGATGATGAAAGCAGCAGTCTACTCTTCATTCTCCGGCCCGATCACTGTTCAATCGATACCAAGGCCAACACTATCTTCTAACAGCAATGATGGCGTGATATTGCAGGTGATGGCGACAGGAGTATGCCGTAGTGATCATCATGCCTGGAAAGGACACGACACAGACATACACAACTATGTCAAGAAGAATGGATTTCCATTCGTACCAGGACATGAGGTTAGCGGCATTATCGTCGAGGTTGGCAGTAATGTACAAAAGTTCAAAGTGGGTGATAGAGTTGCAGTACCATTCATATTAAGTTGTGGAAAGTGTAATATGTGTTGTCAACATTCAAGGCCGACGATATGTGAACGTCAAGAGCAGCCGGGATTTACAATGCTGGGTAGCTATGCAGAATATGTTGCAATACCCCGAGCAGATTACAACTTGAGTATAATACCAAACGGAGTGTCCTTTGTGGAAGCTGCAGCTTTAGGTTGCAGGTTCACAACAGCGTTCCGAGCAGTAGTACAACAAGGTGGTCTGGGTTCAAATCGTATACAATCTATTGCAATAATGGGGTGTGGTGGGCTCGGCCTTTCTTGTATAATGATTGCATCAGCATATGGAGGAGGAAGTCATCTACAAATCATTGCAGTTGATGTATCAGACAAAGCATTAGATAAGGCTAGAGAGGTTGGTGCCACACATATAATCAATGCAAGAAGAGAAGATGTACAACAATGTATAATGAACTTGACGAATAAGAATGGCACGGTAGGAGCAGACTTATCGATAGACGCGGCTGGATTTAAAGCTACATGTGAAAATGCAGTCTATGCAACAAGGAGAGGAGGTAGAATGATTCAAGTAGGATTACCAATTGGAGACAAGCCACCGATTATACCAATGGGAGTAGTGGCTGGGAAGGAATTAGAGATAGTAGGAAGTCATGGATGTGCGGGTAATGATATGCCTGCCATTTTAAATCTTGTTCAAAGAAAGAAGCTCGATCCAAAGAAGCTTATTGAGAGGGAGGTAACGTTAGAAGAAGGTGCTCAAACATTAATGAGTATGGATAATGGCAGTCCAATCGGCATGGTAATGATTACACAGTTTGATAATGTACCACAAAGTCGGTATTGAATATGAAACATTAACCATCTTTAGTCCTTGTTGCATCACCCTCTGTTCACCTTTTGTTCGATAATATCTTTCTTTCATGGCAGAACTACTTTTACTTAGACTCTGCTACAAATCCTAACTAGCAACAAAGCATCACAGAAGCCAACATGAGCTAAGTAAAAATGAAGCAGATCGCCAAAAGAGAAAGTACAGTCACTAGAATTGCGGGGTAAAATCGCGCGGCAGATGGCAGACACACCAATCACCACCTACCTGCGATTGCAGAAACTCATCAACTTTCCCATCATCTCTGTCAAACGCAACGAGTTGAAGGGAAAGAGATCTAAAAAGAAGGGCAAAGGATTATATAAGAAGGTAAGTAGGACAATATATTGTTGCAGCGGTGGCGGCTATTGGCTATTTTGTTGGGCGTATCTCCTCAATCCTCGAGCACGAGCACACGAGATCTGTCATTGTCATTGCCCAACTTAAACGTGTTAGTGTTGAGGTTGTGCAGCATTGGTATATCATTGGTATATTAGTGGTCCGTCGTGTTGTTCTGAATAGCTGATTATTGCAATTTGCAATTATGGATATGCTATGAAGAGAGTTATATTATTTGTGATGAGAGGATATCGTCTTTGTAGTTCTGACGATGACGACGATAATATGAGGGTACCTTCTCAACCGTGGTTAGAAGATATGGATGTACGGAGATGGCCATGTGTTGTATATTGTAAGCAGGTACATCGTTAGGTGGCTAGTGGTTGAGAGATCGTATTCATATGCGGTGAGGGCGTGGAGGGACATATAAATTTGTGCATATCATGTGTTATCAAAAGTCAAAAGTTGTGCACATCTTATCTTATGTCCGCTAAAAAGTTGGTTGATATGAGAGGATATAGATATGAGAGGGTACAGATGAAATGAGTCGGAATGTTTCATTATTTGATATTTGTGATAGAAGATATGTACCTTTTCATTTCATATCACACAACTTACTAACAAAAAAATGACATATCTTATGCACACTTTTTCTCCGTCCAATTCTAGCCGATAAAAACCGATATACGAATCTACACCATACTTAACTTAACAATATGGAATACGGTTCAGTAACCTCAGTTGAAGAGCTCTGTGCCGAAATATATACGGCGAGACTTACTGCAAAGATACATTCAAAGATTAATGCAAAGATGGAATTGCTTCGGCTAGAAATTGCTATTTTACAAGAACGTCTAAACAAGCAGGCTCAATACCGTCATGCTTCCGTGGTATCACAGATCAACTTTCAACAACAGATGAAGTTACAGCATGCCTTATCCTTGTTAGCATTATCTTCTCAAGCAACTGCAACAACAAATCATCTACCGCCGGCCATGAATCCCCCAAGTCAAATTAACGTCGATGTATCGTCATTTACTACTCCACGTCCGCTGTTCAACGCTGCTGCTGGATTGGCAGCTCGTTCTGATCAACAAGACCGTCGTCATCTTGATTCAGTAGACCGTCAAGATGAGAAGGCAAGTCGAGACAAGGCTAAAAGTAACGCTTCGGCTTCATCTAGTGGTAAGAGTAAAAAGCCAGTACGGCAGAAGAATGCCTCTAGGGTGAAGACGGCTACTTGTCGACCTGATAAGATATGCAGGTATGAGGGTTGTCCAAGCCTCAAACAGGCTCAACATGATGGATATTGTATTAAGCATTGCAAACAGCTCAACAACGCCAAGTGGGCTGAGTGTAAGAAAGAGAAAATGGCAAGGAAGATGAGGAAGGATACCGTTAAGCAGAAGAAACCCTGTTCAGGCTGGGCATAGTCTCGAAGTTGTCGGCTATGGGTTTTGGGAGGAGATGAGGTATATGTGCCTTGACAACTTATGTCAAGGAATGAGAGGAAATGGGAGGAAATGATAAGAAGATGGAAATCAACAACAACAAGAAAAAGAGGAAGTCAACAACAACAGCAAGAAGAACCAATGTATCAATATTCATTAATTATATGTTAAGAAGATCACTTAAATCCGACAACCATCTATCCTGCACATACTTGTGCTAATGACTTCCCCAGTCCCAGTCTTTACCGTATTTCTAGAACACATAACATATACTTCGGCCGCTCCGCCTCTGCCCAGTTTGAAAGTCTGCAATATTAATGTTAGTCTCTCCCCGAATCATTTAGGTGGCGACGTCTGATGCAAGGCTGGCGGCGTATGCAAGAGAATGCTCAATCGAGAGAAGATAGAGGAGAAAAATGGTATCCCTATTTTGGATACCAATCAAAAATGACAAAAGTGTTGAGAACAAGAAATACAAAGAGCAGATGGTTGATGGCTTTACAGCGTTGGCTGGATGATGGAGTAGCGATGTAAGCATTGTATGCAGAGTTGCAATAATTTATATTTAATATCTGCTTCTAGTTCTAACAATGAAGCTCTCGCTCATCTATCTTTCTCTCTCAGTTTATGATGCAACTTCGTTCTGTCCATCATCATCATTATTACTCTCTACTTCATCGTCTACTTCACTCAATGTACTAATATCAGAATATGCAACAAGAGAGGTATATCCAATGGAAACATGGGCTGCATTTAACGGAATGCAAAAGGCCGATGGTGTAGAGTTATACACATCAGATGATAAAGATTATGAATTGATTACACAATTATCTATTGAGGCAGGATCAACGATCTTATATGTACCATCTGATATAGTACTTAATAGTGATTCTATACTATACGAAATGGGTGATTATATAGCAGAGGCCGAAGCCAGTTTGGTGGAGATTGAATCAACTGCACAACGACTTCCGCTATTTAGATTGATGGTTAAGATTCTTGTAGAGTATGAACAGTTGGAGAAGTCGGCATACTATCCATGGTTGAATAGTCTCCCTAGAGTTTTCTACAATGGTGTTGCAATGACTGATGTAAGTATACTATAGTCGAGAACAATCTATTGTTGCCGCTCTAGTGGATGCTCTGCTCTACACTATTCGGGTATTCACTTGTTTGTATGATATGCTCATAATTCTCATATCATATGCTCTACTCTTTATAGGCCTGCTTTGAATGTCTACCATCATACGCAAAGATGGAATGTATGAACGAGAGGAATACATATTCAAGGTTTGTAAATGCTTTACGTGCTCCTGAGTATGTACCTCTAATGGAAGGTACTGTTAACAATGATTCATTAGTTCGATGGGCATATAACGTCGCTTTAACGAGATTCCAGTAAGTAGAGGAAGCTTTCTTTGTTGTTATTTGTTCGTCATGATATGTACTTAACTAACACCGTTGCCTTCCATAGTGAGATATGGGAACCATCACGGCAAAAGCTCATCGCCCCGATGGTTGATTACCTAAATCATTCAGCTGAACCGAATTGCGAAATAATTGTGGATCAAGGAGATGTATATGTTTCTGCTCTGTACGATATCCCGGCAGGGTCATCCTTGACTATAAGTTATGACGATCCATCGAATCCAACTCCAATCTATGCCAAGTACGGTTTCCTACCACAAGATTGTTCAACAATCTTCTGTAAAGCTATTCATTTGGAACAACAAATTAAAGATTTAGGCTACGACTTCAAGGACTTGTTATTTGACGTTAATACTGGTGATATCTCTTCTCAGGTATGGGATGTGTTCTTATATGAATTGTTACAAAACAATGATGAGGGTGCAGCCAATGAGTTTTGGATTGCATGCAAAACAAATGATGAAGATGTTAAGCAGGAATATCATACCTATTACTTTGAGTATACCCTTTATGCATTGAAGGAACACGTGAATAATATCCTTGGTGATGTTACATACTTGACAATGAATGCACAGAACTATGATGTGGGTTTGCATCGGCGTATACCAAATATCATTGCACATAATAACTTGGTGTATGATACGTTTGTAATTACATCCTCGATGCTTGAGCAGATGGGATAGATATGTCTGTAATTATGTGTGAATTGTTTGTATGTTTTTGTACATGAGAGTTTGATTAGTGTATATGTTAACAGCTTTAACTGTATAGATATGTACATACATTGTTCCGAGCGTCAAACTCCTCTCACTCTCGTGTGCATAAGATGTGTCTATCTTTATTACATAGGATACCGCATCTAATGTTATGGGTATCCTCCACTCTGTGGTCTACCTGCCTGTTCAATCTTTTCAATACTGTCTTTCTATCATCACGGAGCTATTCGCTTACCTGCCGTTCTTCTCTAAACACAATAACTTCTTGAGTGCTAGGCCGGCAAAAAGGCAAGGCATCAAAGGAACTCTTTATGTCAAAAAGATTTTATTCCACCTGTAAAGTCAATGAACATCACTTTATCGCTATTTCTCAACTATTATGCAAGCTGCTGCTTCAATGGAGAGAATGGACAGTATAAGACGCTCAATATAATCGGAAAGTACACTAATCAGTAGTCGATGATATCTAGTATAATAGTAGTTTGACCATTGTTGTCATACCACAGAAAGAGATTGGTGGCTGACCTCTCTCTAGAACTCAACATACAATGAAAAATTATCAATCCATCACAATAACCAATGAACTACAGCTACTAGATGAACCATTAGAAAGTATCAACAATAGCAATTGCAATAATAATGATCATCCAGAAGATCATCTAGCTCCACCCTTCGACTCTATCGAACGTCCATCGAATCTATTCGTTGGTACTTTCAACTTAATTGCAACAATTGTCGGGAAAGTCCGCTTTGTATATTATTTTGTCAAATGTTATCTATGAAGTGTTGTTGATTTGGATACTTCATTTGAACTTAGTTTGTCTTCATTTGATTGCCTTGCAAACCATATTTACTAAAGAAGTTATCATCTCCTCTCTTTCACCATCATAAATGTACAACGCGCATCTTCCAGCGGAGCGGTCCTTAGTTTACCAATTGCTTTTCAGAAATGTGGTATAGCATTTACAACACTTGCAATGTTATTATCAACTTATATGACATATAATAGTTTAGTAATGTTATGTTATTGTAGTAGACGAGGGGGAGGTTCGAGGTGAGTTACTTATCGAGAGTTGTTTTGATATTTTGTGCATATGATGTGTCTGTTTACAATTTTACTCACTCTATACCTCGTTATATATACTTATGTCAGTTATGGAGAGGTAGTACGGAGTGCCTTTGGTGAAGTAGCCGAACAAAGTGTTAGTTGGTTACTCTTTACTTTCCTAATGTTCGTTATTATGGCATATATGGTATTAATTCGTGATATATGGAGTCCGTTAGTTGGTGAAGTAGTCAATAGAAGTTCAAGTAGTGACAGTAATGTGAACGAAGATTATGTCTTGTTGGGTATAGTGATACTCTTACTACCATTCCTATTTCAACGATCATTACATGCATTACGATATCTCAATTATGTTGGATCGGCATCTATCTTCATATTATGTCTAGCACTTTGTCGTGGTGGATATCAACGTATCAACAATGAATCATCAAGATTAGCAGCATGGGATGATATTGAAATCTTCAAGGTACCATCACTACAAGATGTACTCTTCTCCTTCCCAATTGTTATGCTATCATTCCTTTGCCATTTTAATATCATTTCAATACAGAATGCATTGCGTCAGCCAACAAGAGAGAGGACATGTCAAATGATACAGTATGCCCTTATGGCATCTTTCTTATTAATGTACATGTTTGGATTAGGGGGGTATTTATATGCAGGCACTAAAACACAAGGGAACATACTACGGAATGTAAAAGTAGGCCGTGTCGATGGAGAGGATATTGAAGAGTATTATCTCTTTCTACTTGGTAGAATCGGGATTGGACTTACCATCATGTTGGCTATGCCATTAATGACCCTGCCTTGTAGAGAGGCTTTGCTGGAAGTTGTAGACATTTACTTCCATCAATCACATCATCAGTCTGGGAACAACAATGGTCTTGATAATGCCAATAGTACATCAAATATAGAAGAAGACAACTCATGTTGGAAGATATTTCATCGTTTGAACAAAGCAGAAACAGAATATGATGCTATTATAACCACAGAAGACGAGGTAAACGAGATTATACCTCCACCAACAAGTGATATGGGACCACGAAGACTAAGTAGACCCTCGTTGGTGATTCGTCGCCATGATCCCATTCAATCCGATTACATATTTAGAAACACAGCACTTCATTATGGCAGCACGTTATTGATAACAATAACTTGTTACTTGGGTGCAGTTGCAGTACAAGGCGTGGCTGTTATCTGGGGCTTCATTGGGAGTAGTTTTGGTTTCTTAATTGCCTTTATATTGCCTTGTGGTTGCTTCGTAGTTATTGAGAGTGCCGTACCCACATTAGATGATGCAGGTGACCGTCATGATAAGTGGATTAAGGTTGCTTGGGTGATCTTAGTATGTTCGGTTATTGGAGCTATTGTTTGTACGATCAATAGTTTTGTTCAGTAAGTAATAGGTGCCGATTATAAGTAGTTAGACAGCATAACATTACTATAGTACACAACACCTTTATAGAAATAACATAAAGAATCAGTCTTTTTCCTAGGAAAAGTGTTCGTATTCAATTGGCCTTGTAATGCATTGCTCATAGTCTTTCTTTCACAGCCCACTTGGTGCATCCTTCAGCAGTACACATAGCTCTCTTTACCACCGCACCATGTTTAATACAAACTCCACCTTTCAGAGCGTGGTTGTTGCATCCTTTATGGCTGCAAGTTTTAACCTTTGCACCGTGCCTAAAACAAACTCCTTCTCTCCGTGCAAGGCTTGAGCATCCTTTATGTCTACAAGTCTTAACTTCTGCTCCATGTTTAGTACAAACTCCTCCCTTCTGAGCAATTTTTGTGCATCCAGTATGGCTACATATCTTTCTCTTATTATTATTCCTTTTGGCACCATGCTTAACACAAACTCCACCTTTCTGAGCGTTGTTGGAGCATCCCTCATGGCTACATATCTTTCTTGCTGCAACTTTTGCACCATGACGAATACAAACTCCTCCCTTCTGAGCTTTGCTTGTGCATCCTTTATGTTTGCATGTATACGTTTTTACTACTGCGCCGTGTCTTTTGCAAACTAAATCTTTCAGGGCAATGTTTGTGCAACCAGCTGATGAGCAAAGAGTACGATACTGTCCGCTCCTAAAAACTCTCTTTATGTTGCTTGTTACTTCAGTGCATACCTCGTCGTCGGCTGACAATACCACCGCCTTCCCTTTATTAGAGCTACTGATCCTTTTGGTTTTCTTGTTATTATTATCTGTAGAGGTTGGTTTCCTGTATATAGATTCCTTCTCTTCAACTTCTTTTGATTTGTTGCCTTCTAATTCTAATCGGGATGATTTACGTCGAGTTGTTGATTGTGTAGACGAAACCTTGGCCTGAATCTGTTCTTCCTCATGGATTTTTTTAGCAGTAAGACTTGTTCTGTATACGAATTCACCAAGCTCATCGTCTGAATCATCGTATGAAGTGGTAGTTATTAATGTGTTACTTGCTGTTGATGCTTCTAAAGATTTCGTTTCTGTCAATTGAAAAGATCTTGGTCGATATGTCTCAGCTGTTGAAGCAGCAGCCCGTTCTTCTCGTCGTCGCTTCCCTTTTGCAATGTAGTATTCCATTGTTGCAATTTATTGTATTCGTAGTAATGATGATGATGGTGTGATGGGGCTGATTTGAGATTTGCAAAGAGAACTACTATCCCTCTTACTTTCAACTCAACTTCCAAACACCACGTTGCACGTTGCAATATCAACTAATCGAACTACTAACAATAAAAATACCAAAAACTGATTAAGAAGTACCTATTATTGGTACTGCTGTTTGGTTGATAGCTCTAGAGGTATATTTGCTTTTGCAATTCTGATGCACCTTATTCTGTATTTTTTACAATGAGTTCAGAAGTCAGCTAAAATCTCTATTGCGCAGTACAACAGAGGCAAAAACTACTACTATATCTCGACTACTACTACTAATAGCTATGTACTCTCCGATTATATGAGGTCTCGGCGTATCATCCACTCTCTAATATCAACTCAACCATCATCATCGACAAACACCTCTAAGAGAGAAGTTTGAAGTTGATGGGCGGTTGGTATCCTAAAAAGGATACCGTGACATAAAGAGTTGCCAATTTTTGCTTGAGTAGCAATGCGGCAGGCGGCTATTACTATAGCTCTCTCGCATAATGCATAACACAAACATTGTACAGTATCGATATGACCTCTTCTACTACTAATAATGCTACCGATGATGTCGACTGTGATGGTCTTTACAAAAAGTTCATTAAAGTCACAAACAAATTAATTCATACACAAGGCTTTGCAAAATCATTACTCATCATCCTACTGCCATTAGCTGGTTTAGTATCATTCATTGTTGGATTGCAAGGATTGGTATATTCAAGGTACTCGTTAGTTGATGGACATCAATTAGCACTTCGGGGGTTTGTTAGAGGGAGTAGTAGTGTAGATGTGAGCCGCTCAACTCATGATCAGCAATTTGATATACCCAGCTGCGCACGAGATGTATTCATTACTTTACATAACAACAAGCAGCATGAAAGCTTGTGTAAAGGTATGCTAATTCGTGATGATATCATACTTACAACAGGTGAATGTTCACAACACACATACAAATTAGGTAGCACGGGACAACTATTGGCACGTCCATTTTCCAGACTAAACAACAAACTAAATAATATCAACTCGAAACTTGGTTTCCTTCAAACTAATGCACCACCACGTTCAATATTTATTGATAAATCTGTGTTCAATACACGAATGTTTTTAAGTTTACGTCCAACGAATGATGATGGAGATAGTGTTGCAATAACATGTACTCATGGCGGTAAAGCAATTTTACACAACTTTCCTTCATCTGAAGGAGAAATGATACCAGTAACCGATCTCTACTCTATACTTCCTCGTGATACGATATTATGGGAACATTTAGACTTAGACACGGCATCAACATTAGAATTCAAAACAAACAAATGGTGGACAAAAGCTATATCATTAGACGAGGAAGAAGAATATATTGCACAAATATTAAAACAATACGAAGGCCCACCCGGATCTATTTCTGTACCATCGGCACATGAAGGGTTTACACATCAAGCAGCAGCATTCATGGAGGTTCTCGATCCTCGTGGACATCGACGAGGTGATTGTTTCGCTGCCTATTACTCATTATGGCAACATGAACAACCATTCTCTGGATTACATTTCTTTGATTGGTTAGATTATGGTGCCGGTCAGTATGTCTTGGAAGATAACTTATTAAAGTTACATACTGATCCTAATCATCTCGTCAAGGTATCAAATCATACAATTCGATATCCAATGAACTTTACAGAAGGTTCAAAGGATATTAAATGTCGTAAGGAAGCTTTTAATGATAAGACAGTACATTACTTTAACAATACGGAACGGTCATTACATGAAGTGTATATAACACCATCAACTGATGGTACAAAGTTAATATGGAGATACAAACATAATAATGAGTTAGTACCACCTAGTCCAATTGATGATTCTCATTTGTACATGTGGGATCTTGATAAGACTTGGTATATAGTTGATGTTGTTAATTGGGATCATGATCGGTATCATTCAATTAAACATACGGCTGTCCTATCTGGGAAGCCGGCACTAGCCGCCGGAAAGATGTACTTTGCTGAAAATGGAGAGGTAACTGGTATTAACTTTTCAAGTGGACATTACCGTCCCGATATACGTGCAATATCAATGATGTATACTTCATTTAAAGAAATGGGGTATAATTTAACAGCTACAGAGTGGATTGGACGGACAATCTGGTCGGAAAAAGATTGTGATGATATTGATTGGACTGCTATTGATATTCAAGGATTTGATGATACATCTGTATTGGAACAATCCTGTAGGGAGGTTGTGAATAGTCCAACTTGGAGACTTAATGAGGATGTTTAAGTTATTAAAATTAGATTTTTACTTAAGTACCCTCCAACACCTGCAAATCTTTAACTAGTTGATTCAATCGATCAATCTCTGCCTGCTTTGAAGAGTTGTCTTCTTCCAGTCTGTTCTTCTCTTCTAATAACCCATCAAACACCATGCCCTTACATCCAGTGCATGTTTCCGTACCATTTCGGCAACTCACATCCCGGCAGTCATTGCAATAATCTGCTCCACATAACTGTTCACAGCAATCCACAGTTCTGTTCCTCCCACAGGCTTCACAGCTTACTTTTGCACAATCTTGACACCAGTTTAGAATATCAAGTTGACACGAACGGGATGTATCTAACAGCCCGTGGATGTATGTGTCATTATTTTT
>Ga0214479_100757_pt1 | contig 16823 bp, 10 predicted proteins | sample M1_20Mar14CPVII9_5_FD_165054 | JGI IMG/M metagenome (GOLD analysis project Ga0214479, IMG submission 165054) | Marine eukaryotic communities from Monterey Bay, California, United States - M1_20Mar14CPVII9sort6BwellE14 | ecosystem: Environmental > Aquatic > Marine > Unclassified | place: USA...
TCCGATCCAAATGGCTACGAAACAGATTATTTCCGACCGGGAGATCCTCGCAGTCCAGGTAATATTCATCGTTTCCATTTTTGGAGTAGTCATCCTGGCGGTGCAACTTGGGGACTTGCGGATGGTAGTACCCAATTTATCTCTTACAACATGGACAATCCAAATAACGGCAGCAATGGATTTGAAATGTCGGTGTTAGAGAAAATGTCAACACGCGCCGGTGGCGAGGTTGGATTGGAATACAACTAATCGCAATTCTAGTTTTGGCGTTGGTTGCGGAGTTAAAGTTTGTTTCTCCTGAATCAACGCCGAAACTGTTTGTTTTTAAAAAGTAAGCTGGCGGGCAGAGGATTGCTAAATTGCGATAAGTAGCGATGAGTAAGATTCTCTGCAAGACTAAAGAAATTTTCGTTTGGATATCGGCAGGAATTATGAAGATTATTGTATCGAGATACGGTGGCGTTTTGATGTTATCCGTAGCCTTGGCGGTTTCGGGCGTTTCGATCACTGGATGTACCAAGGCCTACGAACCGGACCCAGACGCTCGAATTCCAAATGTGCCGCCAAGTACACGTGGCGGCAGTGAAGGTGGAATTCCAGGAGAAGCTGGAGATTTGAAGGCTAAGAAAGCTGATTCCAGCATGCATTTTCAGCTGGAACAGTCTGAAAGTCAGGTCTAACAAATTTGGGGCGTTGTTAATTGTCGGAGCTGATTTTAGCCGCGATGAACGAGATTTCGTTGTGAAATCAAACAGGATTAAAAACGAAAGAACCCGCTATTTAGCGGGTTCTTTTTAATTGTGAGTTTTGTTCCCACCTTGCTCAAGTTGGGTGTGGCTAAGTCTAGCCCTGTTGTAGTCGACGTGCCGCCTCGATTGCGAAATAAGTGAGCACGCCATCGCAACCGGCTCGTTTAAACCCTAGCAGACTTTCCAACATCACCGCCTCGTGATCGAGCCAGCCATTTTTTACAGCGGCCATCATCATGGCATACTCCCCACTGACCTGGTAGGCAAAGGTAGGAACGCCGAATGTCGACTTTACTCTTTGAACAATATCGAGGTAGGGCATTCCGGGTTTAACCATCACCATGTCAGCTCCTTCGGTGATGTCGAGCTGAACTTCACGAATGGCTTCGTCTGTGTTGGCGGGGTTCATTTGATAGGTTTGTTTGCCGCCACCCGAGATGTTTCCAGTCTTCAGATTGGATTTTGATCCAATGGCATCACGAAAGGGCCCGTAAAACGCAGATGCATATTTGGCGGCGTAGCTCATGATCATCACGTTCTCGAACCCCGCTTGATCCAACGCACCTCGGATGGCACCAATTCTGCCGTCCATCATGTCCGAAGGTGCAATTACATCGCAACCGGCGCGAGCCTGGACGAGCGCCTGCTCGCACAACATCTGGACGCTTTCATCGTTGACGACGATTCCATCGCGAACTAACCCATCCTGACCGTGGGATGTGTAAGGGTCGAGAGCGACATCGCAAATGATCCCGATGTCGGGGACGGCAGATTTGATGGCGGCTACCGTTTGGCAAACGAGATTGTCTGGATTGATTGCTTCTTCCGCGCCGTCAGTTTTCTTAGATGAATCGGTTTGGGGGAAGATCGCAATGGCTGGAATCCCGAGCGCGGCGGCATCTTGGACTGCGACTAACAAGTTGTCAATCGAATGACGGTAGACTCCCGGCATTGATTCAACTTCGTCAGACTTGCCTTGTCCGGGTTGAACAAAAACTGGCCAAATCAAATCGTTGACGCTGAGTTGGTTCTCGGAAACAAGGTTGCGAGACCATGCGGATTGTCGCACACGACGCATCCGAGTGTTGGGGTATTGGGGGGTGGGCATGAGATTGACGTCTTTCCGGATTTCTCGCGTTGGAAGTTGATCAGGATGGTTTGTTTGGGTTATTCATCGGTCGGCTGGGTAATGGTATCTAAGTTGAAGGCATCTAAGTTAAAGGCAACTAAGTTAAAACGAAGGAGTTAATTTAGAGGTCAACTTTTAGGATCCAACCGACCTCTTTTTTAAATATTCGTAACGATTTAGCGTTTAGGTAGACTCGTCCTGATGAGGGAGTTGAGACCGATAAGTTAGACAAATTACATCAATAAGTTTGAAAGCTGGTGCATCCGTTTTCCCAGAGTCTTTTAATTTATAATAAACGGCTTCGGCATGGTAAAACCGTTCAATGGATATTAAATTATTGAGTGCGTAGCGAGAACGGAAAGTTCGCAAATTATTGCGAGAAACCGTTGCTACGTTCACCTCCGCGGAAGCGAGCGGTGGTTCATTCCGTGATGACTACTGTTAAAACAACAGACAATCTAACCATTTATCAACTCTCAGGTACCGAAAATGCAAAAAGCGGTTCATCTCCTTACACCTGCCAATCGTTGTTGTAGGCAAAATAGATCGATTCAGTTCTCGCTGTTCTTGGTTGCGGTCTTTAGTGTGACCAGCGCCATGACTAGTTCAACGTCTGCTCAGGATTGGGCTGGATGGCGGGGGCCAGAGCAGAACGGTATGTCTCGATCCACAAACCTACCTGATGATTGGTCACTCGAGCCAAGTAAAAACGTGGCCTGGATGTCCGAGGTTGGCGGGCGGGCAACTCCAATCGTGCTCAATGGAAAAGTCTACCTCAATTGTCGAACGGATGATGACGTCAATGACCCGGATGAAAAAGTAAACGCGCGAGAACAGGTGATTTGCTGGGACCTGGAAACGGGCAAAGAACTGTGGCGTGATGTGTTTAATGTTTTCCAAACGGATATTCCGGCACCGCGTGTGGGTTGGGCATCAATGTGCGGTGACAAGGAAACTGGTTACGTCTACGTTCACTCAGTGAGTGGAATCCTGCGATGCTATACCGGTGATGGTGAGAAGGTTTGGGAAATTTCACTGGCAGAAAAATACGGAAAGATTTCCGGTTATGGTGGACGAACGCAAACTCCAATTATCGATGAGGATCGATTGGTTTTAAGTTTCATGGCGACGAACTGGGGCGCGACCAAAGGTCCTTCTCCACGCCACTTTTATTATGCGTTTGATAAAAAGACAGGTGATCTTCAATGGGTTTCGGCCCCTGGTGGTCCTCCTAAAGACACAAATTATTCAGTTCCCGTGGTCGCTGTTGTTAAAGGACAGCGACAATTAATTGGTGGTAACTGTGATGGCCATGTTTATTCGCTCAATGCGAGAACGGGAAAGCCTTTGTGGTCATTCAAGATGTCACTTCGAGGATTGAATACGACCCCCGTTGTCGTCGGCGACTACGTTTACATGTCACATGGCGAGGACAATTTCGATAATACTGAGTTCGGGCGTGTGCAATGCATCGATGCGACTGGCACCGGTGATGTCACCGATACTCACGGAGTGTGGCGAGTCGATGGCGTCAAAGCGGGTTATACGGCTTTGGTTGCTCACGACGGCATGCTGTTCGTGGTTGCGGATCTTGGGAATATGTACTGTTACGACACCAAGACCGGGGAAGAACTCTGGGTTCATGACCTCGGAACCGTGGGTAAGGGTTCTCCAATTTGGGGAGACGGAAAGATTTACGCGACCGAAGTCAACGGGAACATGTGGATTCTTGAGCCTTCCAGAGCACGGTGTAAGACCCTTTCGCATGAGAAGATTTCGGCCCGAGTTGGTTCCGGTATGGATGAGATTTATGCTTCCCCCGTGATTGCCGACGGTCGCATTGTACTTGTCACTCGTGATCGCACGATTTGTATTGCGGACGAATCAAAGGAAGTCGTCAATGGCGAGCCAATTGCTTTGGCCCCTGAAACTGCTCCGGTTGATGAAATCGATATGATTCAGTTGCGGCCCTACGAAACCGTAGTGCAGCCCGGGTCGACCACTGAGTACGAAATGCACGCTTTTGATGCTAACGGTCGTTTTCTAAGAAAATTGCCGATCAAAGAATTAGTTGCCGATGCCGGGTTGGCTGGATTTACGACTGCTGGTGGCAAGGTTACTGCACCGACCACGGAAAGTCATATCGCTGGAACGGTAACGGCGACTGTCGGAGACAAAACAGCGGTTGCCCGAATTCGAATGTTTAATCCAGCGAAGGTCTGGAAATGGGACTTCAACGGCTTGAAACCACCAGTGGGTGTACCCGCCGGTTGGATGCGAGCGTTCGCTAAACTAAAACCGTTCGAGGTTGATGGCGAAAAGGTCCTGAAGGTTACTGGCGGAGCAGAAGCCAAAGGCCGACCGAGTCACCAAATTGGACTCGGTTACGCTGGGATGAAGAATTATGAAATTCAAGCGGATGTTCGATTGACCGAAAAACGTCGACAGTTGGGAAGCATTGGACTTTCAAACAATCGCTACAATTTGATTCTTATTGGAAATTCCAGCAAGTTGGAAGTCCTGTCGTGGGCACCTCACAAACGAATGGCCAAGAGTGTTCGATTTCGAAGTGACCCCGATGTTTGGTACACCATGAAAATGAAGGTTGATGTCACTGACGGCGAAGCCAAAATCTTTGGCAAGGTTTGGAAGCGTGATGAAGCTGAACCTGAGGCATGGACGATTGAGGTAGTTGATCCAAATGGAAATGAGTCGGGTTCGCCGGGACTGTATTTCTATGCTTTGGCAGACTGCTATTTTGACAACGTGATTGTGACGCAAAATTAAGCGAGTCGGCTGGTTCAACCATCGAGCTAATTTTGATGGGCTCGATGTCCTGATTTGCTCCGCTAAAAAAATTAATATTAGACTAACACTTGATCAAGGAATAATTATGAAAGCGATTCGAGTATTATCGCTTGCGGCTCTCGCACTGGTTTTAACGCTATCCTACGCAGCGGCTGATTGGCCAATGTGGGGCGGAACGCCATCAAGGAATATGGTGTCGGGTGCAAAGGGAGTTTCAATTAAATTCGATTTGCAGGCTGGCAAAGACGGGAAGGTTCTCTGGCAACAAGGATTGGGCTCACAGACCTACGGAAACCCAATTGTTGCGGATGGAAAAGTTTTCGTTGGAACCAACAATGGTGGTGGTTGGCGAAAAGATAAGTATCCACCTGAAAAGGACCTAGGGGTTCTTCTCTGTTTCTCGGAAACCGATGGTAAGTTCATGTGGCAGTTGTCCCGCGAAAAATTGGCTGCGGGACGCGTGAATGACTGGTTGCTGCAAGGCATTTGCTCAGTGCCGGCCGTCGAGGGTGACCGAATGTGGGTCGTGACGAATCGTTGCGAATTGATGTGTCTCGATACCGACGGTTTCCTTGACGGAACCAATGACGGTGTCGTAAAAGATGAAGTGGATGCTACAAAACAAGATGCCGATATTCTTTGGAATCTTGACATGATTGAAGAGTTAGGCGTATTTCCGCATAACCTGGCGACTAGTTCCCCTGTGATCTTTGGCGACATTGTTTACGTGGTAACCTCGAATGGAGTTGACGAGGCTCACTTGAATGTTCCTTCTCCACGATCTCCTTGTTTTTTAGCAGTTGATAAAAATACAGGGGAAGTTCTATGGGAAAAGAACCAGCCATTTGATGGAATCCTTCATGGCCAGTGGTCATCACCTGCGATCGGGATGGTCAACGGCAAAGCTCAAGTGATTTTCCCAGGTGGCGATGGCTGGGTTTACGCCCACGACGCGGTTTCGGGAGAAGAAATTTGGAAGTGCGATCTCAATCCTAAGGTAACCAAGTGGGAGCTTTACGGAAAAGGGACTCGTAATTCGATCATCTCTACACCTGTGTTTTATGATGACAGTGTGCTGATCTCTGTTGGACAGGATCCGGAGCACGGCGAGGGTGTTGGCTATCTTTGGCGGATAGATGCCACGAAAACAGGCGACGTCAGTGCGGAGCTTGGGGAGATTGGCCGACCGGGTAAGCCGAATCCAAACAGTGCGATTATCTGGGCCTACGGTGGCGAAACTCAACCGACGATCGTTGAAGGAGAACGATTGGCAGAAGTCGAAAGCATGCTCGCTGATTTGAAATCAATTGAATCCAATCCCGCTAATTCAGAAGCGAGTCTGGCTGATTTCATGAAGAAGTATCAGGGTAAATTTGATGACGGAATTCTGCATAAGAATTTTACTGAGAAAGATTTAAGCCCTGAGCGGGAGGCCGTTTATCGAAGAACGATGTCAACTGTAGCCGTTGCCGATGGATTAGTGTTCTCTGCTGACCTGAGCGGATTTGTTCACTGTATCGATCTTGAAACTGGACAGCGACACTGGGAGTACGACATGCTCTCTGGAGTTTGGGGGTCACCTTTGGTCGTTGATGGAAAAGTATTCATTGGCAACGAAGATGGTACGCTGATGATATTCAAGGCGTCTAAGAAGCGGGCTCAGGTTTTGGCCAAAAAAGAGACAGTTAATTACTCCGCGATCTATAGCACACCAACGTTTGCCAACGGGAAGATGTATCTTTCCGATCGCACACGTCTCTACGCGGTCGACGTATCGGAAGATAGTGACGAGTCGAGCAAGTAATTTATAATTGATAAAACAAAAGCGAGGCTTTCGAGCCTCGCTTTTTTTTTTGAATAAACTTAGCGACCGAACATGCCACGGCTGTTCAGGCTTCTTAACAGGTGAACTAATCAATGCCACGATCATCGGGTGCTGGGTTCGGTGTAGAGGTGGCATCGAATCCACTGGTGGATTCATCGTTGGTGACATCGTCGTGGTCAGCGTCACCACCATCGGAGGCATCGATCATCTCAGCAGCGTCTAACTGATCGCCGCGATCGACCGATACGACTTTGCCTTGGAAACTAAGCATCTCATCAATCCGAGCCAGCTTCCCTTTGTAGAATGGAAACCACGGCGTGCGATAAAGGCCCACGACACGTTTCATGGTAAAAATTGGTTTGTTCATTCTCGTTTTCAGCGAGAGGGAACCGACACCGGCCAGAAACATTTCCAGATAATCGAGAGGTTCGTTTTCGGTTTTTAATCCGATCAGTTCGAATCGTTCGCCTTTTCCCCCAAGTCGATTCACGGTCAAACCAGATTCGTCAATTCGAACACGCATATGCGTTCGACTGTAGATGAAATTACCAAGCCAAATGCAGCTGAACACGAGCGACATCATTAACCAACCGCCGGTGTCCATGGTGGGTTCGAGGCCACCGAGAAATTCCCCCATCCATTTAAACGGACGGATAGTACCTTGGAGTTCTAAAACGACCGGAATTCCTACTAAGGTGCCGATCATGAAAAACATTAGGAAAAACTTTCCCTTGGGTAGATTGAATCGAAATGCGATGTACCAGACCAGCATTACTGTCAGGCCGATCCAAAACAGCATGTGTGGATCAAAGAAGGGAGTTTTGGCAGACATCAGCGCTTTCGATTCTTCGTAAGCCGCAACGGCGGCCGTATCGCCCGCTTCGGTAAGCGATTTGACCTTATCGTCGATATGGGTTTTTATGGCTTCAAATGCAGGTTCATCGATTGAGCCCACAATCGATCTTCCTGGTACTAGGGAAAGAAGTGCCAATGCGAGGAAAAGAACTGCGGGATAACCAGCTAGAATGCCAGGAAGGTGATCGTAAAGAACGATCGGTTTCAGCGTAGGCGGTTTTTCGGACATATACTTTGATCCAATGGGTGTTTAGGTACGGGCTGAACTTAATTCGTGCCGCTTTGCACAATATCGTAAAAAAAATTCTGCGTTGCTGCAATTTACGATTTTTGTTTGTTTTTTAGTTTAACGGTTCAGCCAGTGTGAAAGATACAGTTGGAGTGCTTTGGCGTGTGAAAACAGGACAAAACTCTAGTTTAGTCCCATCTCCTTAATCAAGTGTTTTGCCCCGTACACCTTGTCGGTAATCCACAGTACGTAACGAATGTCGACTCCAATGGAGCGGCTGTACTCGGTGTTCCAGGCAAAATCATTGATGGTGGCTTCAAACGCTCGATCGAAATTAACGCCGACAAGTTCACCCTTTCCGTTCAGTATCGGACTGCCCGAGTTACCACCGGTCGTATCCGTGTCATACAGAATCGCAATTGGAATGTCTTTCAATTTTGGGTGCATGTAGGGTCCGAACTCCCGCTTTTCGGACATTTCTAATACTTTTTCGGGGGTGATGAATGGTGCGATACCCGTGGTTTTTGCAACCACGCCACTAAGGGTTGTTGCAGGTGATTTGTAAACTGCATCCTCGGGTGAATATCCCCGAACGGTTCCGAATGTTAGGCGAAGTGTGCCATTTGCATCAGGAACAAAATCGGTATCTAAAAATTGTTGTTTTAAAGTAATGAGTTCTCCATAGTAGAGGCCGAGTTGGCCGTCTCGGGCTTTGCTCGATTCTCGTAATTCCAGGTACTGAGGGTACAGCTTCACAATCAATTGGATGAACGGATCCGAATTTGCTTTCAACTGTTCCGTAGTTTGATTCAGGCAGGTCTGCAGGAAGGTCGGATCCTTTAATTTAGTTTGCTTGTAAAGATCTTCCAGTACGAGTCCGTCGAGTGCGGGAATTTCCATCTTGCCGTTGTTCATTTGATCGATTAGCTGAGCAAGTAGAGCTTGATCAACGTTCAGATTCAGATCCTTTTGGATCATCTTTAATCGAGAAATGGTTTGCGAAAAATTTCTATCCATATAAGCCGACTCGCGTTCGAGATCCGGTTTTTGGCGTTCATGGGCGCCGTCGTAAATCGTAAATGCCAGTCGCAGCAGTTGGCTGGTGCTTCGAAGGTTTTGGAAGTTTGCTTCTTCGACGGCGGTCTCGCTCAACGTTTTGTAGACCGAATTAATGTTATTGAGCAACTGGCCGTATTCGGCTTTGCGAACGGGATCGGCATCAATAAATGCCTGCAGTTTTTGTTCCTCAGCGGAACGCTTGGCAACAATTTGTTTACGCGTGAGACCCTTTAGCTGTCCGCGTGACCTTTTCTCTGTATTTGCGAGGCTCTTGATTCTGGAAAGTAGTGTCAGAGCGACAGCGCGATCTAGTTCGCCTGCTTTTTCCATCGTCTCGATCTGTCGTCCGTAAAGGTCAACAATGTACGGTAAGCGGACATCTTGTTCGAAGGATAAAAAGCTCGACGTTTTATGCCGAGCCGTACGTCCAGGGTAGCCAAGCAGCATGACGTAATCACCTTCGTTAGCGCCTTGGGGAGCGACTTGGATAAATCGCTTGGGTTGGTAAGGCACGTTGTCGGGCGAATAGTCAGCGGTTGAACCGTCGGGGGCAACGTAGGCTCTCATGAAGGAGAAGTCACCGGTGTGTCTTGGCCATTCCCAGTTGTCAACGTCTCCCCCAAAATTGCCGATGGAGGATGGCGGGGCAAAAACAAGTCGGACGTCTTTTATGTAGGTGTACAGAAACAGAACGTAAGTTTTACCGGTAAACATCTCGGCGACTTCCGCTCGAATGCCCGGGTTCTCTTCTTCGGCCCGTTTTTCGATTAATTTCCGCTTCCGCGAGATGGCTTTGCTGCGCTCGACAAAGGACATGTCAGCGTTTACGACGCTCAGAACTTGCTTGGAAACATCGGAAAAGGACTCTGTGACCCGAACCGTGTAACCAGCGGCGGGAATTTCAGTTGCTTTGGTTTTCGCTTGAAAGCCGTCTTTTAAATAGTCATTCTTCGTGGAGCTGGCCGATTGGATGGCTCGATAGGCACAATGATGGTTGGTAATGATTAGCCCTTGCGGCGAAACAAAAGAGCCGGTGCAACCATTTACGCGACAGATTCCATCGATCAGGCAGGTTTCGTTGGGATTAAACAACTCCAGTGCGGTGAGCTGCAATCCTTTTTGAGATAAATTCAGCCTTGCGATTTCGCTAATCGGGTACATGCCCTCGTCGGAATGAACTTGCGAATTAGCAAATAAAGAAAGTAACGCAAACGTTATCAATTGATAAACTTGTTTCATCGAAACTCTTTCAGAAAGATCATGTTGGAGCTGTCGCTGACGGGATTCCCGCCCTGCTCCAGTATGAAGAACCTTTTAACCGCGCGGTAGTCCATTTCTGTTATTATTGAGGATTCCAGCGTTCAATGCCGCGTGTGGCTTTGAAGAAATATTTCAAAAGCACTATTTTAAATGCTAAGCTGCTGAGGTTTTTTTCGAGGTGTTGTACCAACCAATATTCGCCCATGAAATTTGAAATGATGTTAAAAGCAATTTTTATAGCCGTGGTTGCCGTTTTTTTTCAGTATGAAATCAGCTTGGCGACAGAGTTTCCCGTTCAAGAGACCACCAACATTTCCAACGCCTCCAGCGAATCGCCGCAATCAGACGATTCCCAATTGCGTCAGTTCGTCGGTATTAAAAGGGCTTACTCTCAGCTTCGATTCAATCGCCCCATCTATCTAACGGGTTCTGGCGATGGGAGCGGACGGATTTTTGTCGTCGAACAGGGAGGAGTAGTTCGCTGGTTTTCCCAAAACGAAGAAAACCCAACGAGCCGAGTGTTCCTTGATATTAGCAAGCTGGTAAGTCGCAGTGGCAATGAGGAGGGGTTGATAGGTTTTGCGTTTCACCCTGATTTTAAAAACAATGGACAGCTTTTTTGCCACTACTCCTCGAACTCCCATCGGACAGGCGAAAAAGAAGTTGCGTCGAATGTGATTTCCAGATTTACCGTTTCTGAAAATCCAAATTTCGTGCTTCCAGATTCGGAAGAGATTCTTTTAACCGTTCCTCAGCCTTTTCCAAATCACAATGGTGGTGCGATGGCGTTTGGAAAGGACGGTTTCCTGTACTTTTCCCTCGGCGACGGCGGTTATAAAGATGACCCTCTCGGTAATGGGCAGAATTTAAAAACCATGCTTGGCGGAATCAATCGAATTGACATTGATTCTACGGATCTCCCCAAATCGTACCGTATCCCAGGTGATAATCCTTTCCTAAATGTGAAGGGAGCGGCTCCCGAGCTTTACGCCAGCGGGTTACGAAACGTTTGGCGTTTTTCGTTTGACCGGAAAACGGGCGAACTTTGGGCGGCAGATGTTGGGCAGGCTCGAACCGAGGAAGTAAATATTATTCAAAAGGGAGGCAACTACGGATGGAATCGTTTTGAAGCTAATGAGGATTTCGCACTCAATACGGCGATGGCTTCCCAGCCTCATATCGCTCCTGTTGCTACATACGGTCATCAGTGGGGTGGTTCCATTACTGGAGGAAATGTCTACCGGGGAACCCGTTTCCCAGAGCTCGACGGGGCGTATTTCTTCGGCGATTACATGACAGGAAATCTTTGGAAAACCACCAAGGATACAGACGGGCGTTACGATACTCAGCTGGTTCGAAGAACGGGGCGAAGTATTGCTTCGTTCGGCGAGGACGATAAAGGCGAATTGTACCTGTTGAGTTTCGACGGTGGGATCTACCGTATTGTTGCGACCTCGAAACCAGAAAATACGTTTGCTGATTGGCCTCAATGGTTGTCGGAAACGGGTTTGTTTGCCTCCATGAAAACAAAAGAGCCAGCAGCAGATTTAATCCCCTATGAGGTGAATGCCCCGTTTTGGTCGGACAATGCCCAAAAATCCCGTTTCTTTCAACTGCCCAAAGGTAGTCAACTGGCGTATCGGGAGTCAGGTAGCTGGGAAGTACCCGTCGGTGCAACGGTGGTTAAGAATTTTCACGTCAAATCGAGGGGGAATTTACGGATGTTCGAAACTCGTTTAATTAAACGAACGGCGAATGGCTGGGAAGCCGCTACTTACGTTTGGGACAAAAAAGGCGGCGACGCTGAGTTGTTAACTGGCGGCAAACAATTTGAATATTGGAACTCATCGGTTGTGCACTCTTGGCACGCTCCGTCAGCGTCGGAATGTGCAAGTTGTCACGTGGATAGCGCGGGTTACGTACTCGGTTTGTCAACTCGACAGTTGAATCGCACAGGGCAATCTGGAAAGCACCAACTTACCGAATGGGTAAGCAAAGGTATCCTCTCAGCACCGCGAGGAATTCAATGGGATGAGCAAGCGAAATTCTGTTCGCCCTACGATGATCAATTTTCGCTTGAGCAGAGGTCTCGAGTGTGGCTGGATGTAAACTGTGCAATGTGTCATCGACCCGCTGGTTCCGGAAACGCGACGATTGACTTGCAGTTTGATACGCCACTGGCAGAAACCAAAACAATTGGAGTTGTGCCCGCGCAAGGGGATCTTGGTATTGAAAACGCAAAAATCATTGCGAAGGGAAATCCAAACCAGTCACTGTTGGTTCATCGTGTTGAGACGCTGGGGCAGGGGAGAATGCCGGGGTTGGGAAGTAACCGCATTGATACTCAAGCTGTCGAATTATTGGTTCAATGGATACAGCAGATGGCTGTTGACGATAAAAGCCAGAGCCGTCGCTAAGTAGATGGGTCAGAGTTGGGCGTCTACAATTTCCAGTAATAGCTTGAGCGTAAATTCCGCAAGGTCGAGATTGCCAGCAGCGTTTTTGATTTTAGGTGACATGCCGACAAGGTCATTGTTTACAAAGGCTTCGTACATGGCACTTTGCAGGTTGGCATCAGCAATTTCAAGTTGTGTGATCGTAGTTTCGAAATCTGCCACCATGGACTCGGTAGAATTGAGATAAATCCACGGCATTAGCTTTTGAGATATTAACTTGAGTTCGGAAAATCGCTGAAGCTGCGTGATGAGTGGTTCGAGATTCGGGAATATCTTCTGAGTGGAAAGCTGTGGAGATATCGGTAGTTTTTGTTTCTTAATGTCTTTAAACGCCGACACATTGACGGAACGATTGACTGTAATATCGTTTGCATCAGGTGATTCAACGCCGTAGCCTGTGCCACATGCGAACAAGCACCAACATGCAAACGAGAAAACGTACCGCATTGTTAATGAATGTTTCATGACGGTAACCTTTTTACTTTCAAACGGTGTCGGTTTGGAATGTGGAAGGAATGTCAGCATATCGATTAGATAAAGACTCGCCGGTTATAAACGATCCATTCGAGGGTCAGGGCAGCGAGGGCAAAAAACGCGAGCAATGTCCAGAAATCTCGACGGGCAGGTTCCCGGGTAGGATTTCCTTTAATCGCTTCATAACCAAGTTTGAGTTCGTCGCGGACTGCGATGTCGCTTTCCAAGCGGTCAAGCAGGTTCACGGCAAATAATTGGTCGACTTCTTTACTCCCTTTTTCACTGACGGAATAGATTCCCGTCTCCTCGGCTTGATTATAAACAAAAGTCTTGTTGGATTGCTGTTTAATTGACTGCTTCCTGCCTCTGGGGTTTTTAACGTCAATTTCTTCGTAAGGGTAACGCGGTTTAATCTTTACTGAATTCCCCGGCCGGTTAGCACGAAGAGAATTGAAACGGGCACCGCTACCTAGGGTGCGGATAATGTTCTGCATGAAAAACGGGAAACTAGGTTTCTTGTGCCAGTCCGTGTTGTAAGGGGTGTCTCCATCTTCTTCGTATAAAATCATGGGGAACCCGACCACGATATCCTCAAATCCCGATCGCGGACCGATCGCAACGACAGGGCCGTCGATGGATTCGACTAGACTCGTATTCCCTTTTGGTCCTTCAATGAGTTGGCCATTAAGAATCGAAACGCTTTGCATCTGTACATCAAACATGACTGGATGTGAACTGTTTGTGTAAATGATGGGCGTGATCTCAAGATCTTTTGTGAATTTCCAGTCGTCACCAGGCGGCAGTGCAGCAAAGAAGACCGTGTTGCAGGCAGGCATGGTCTTCGGGGAACACTGGTCAAAGATCACTAAATCGTAAACGCCAAGTGCCGCATTCGTTTGGTACTCTTTGTCTTCGAGGAATTTGCGTTCGGCGAATTCAATGTTTGCAATCTTCTTGAGGCGGTCAGTCGAACTGGCAAGTTTGAGTGCGGGGTTGTAATCCGTAACGACTAAAATGTTGGTCAGTCGAGCAGGATTGAGCACGCAAAAAGCTTCATTATCGAGAAGGTATTCATCCGGTTCATCAATCTTAAATCGAATAGGGGCTGCAGATTCAAGGACTGCCGCCACAGAAGTAAGATCAAATTTAAGTGAGAGTCCACCGGGAGGAGATTGGTCGATGTCGGCGAGCCGGCCGTTCGCCCCGAGTGAAAGGTTGTCCTCGGAAATCTCCCGCCCTGGAATCGTCACTGTATCAGCGTCGGTCAGTTGATCACCGATAAATAAAGAGACTCCTACTGTTTTCGGTTCGAATCCTGAGTTCTGCAATCGCACGAAAGCCTCGACCGAACCGCCAGTATCAAGTTGGTCGTTTACCGAAAATGTAGTGATTCCGATGTTGCTGACAGGGGTCACCGCTCCCACCGGTTGGTAGATGGTCGTCAATTCTCCAGGGGCATACTTGCTGACGTTCTTAATAGCACCATCACTAAAAATAAACATAGTAGCAGCAAGTGCATCGGCGACCTGAACGTCAGTGTTGCTGAATTTGTCACTCGTACGACCAGGATTAGCCAAACCAGTCGCAGCGATCAGAGCGCGATTCAGATCGCTACCTTGTTGTGTCGCCTCGATCGACTTAACCTTCCGTTTTAAAGTAGCCTTGTTTTTTGTGTAGGATTGGTCGACGCCCTCAGTATCCGAGAAGCTAATCACCATTGCGGCGTCGCTCGGTTTCATTCGGTCGATCAAAGTGTAAATTTGATTTTTAGCTTCTTCCAGCCGCGTGACGCCGGTTTCGGTATCTGTCGCGCTCATACTGGCCGATTTATCGACTAAAAAAATGAATCGATCGCCGGCAAGCTCTTCACCGGTGCAACCTGGTCTCAAGCAGGCAATCATGAGGATTAAGACGACAAGTAATTGGAGCCACAACAGTAGGTTTTTACGCAAACGCTGCCAAATACTGTTAACGTGCATGTCTTCAACGGTTTTGGTCCAAAGATAAGTACTTGGAACCTCTAACGGTACTCGCCGGAGTTTTAAGAAGTAGAGTGACAGAATTAGAGGGGGAACAACCCCTAAGATCAGCCACTGATACCATGTCAGCATATTGATAAAATTCACCGAACTAGTCCCCGCTGTCGAAGATAACGGGAAACGAGACGGTCGACCGAGCGTTCGGTGCTGGTCATTGTGTAGACGATCCCGCGCCGAGAACTAAAGTCCCTTGCCTGCTCAATAAACGAAGCAAGTGTCTGCTTGTACCGATCAATCAATCGTTGACTGACACTAATTTCGGCAATGTCTTGGTCTTCGCAGTCGACCAGTTTAAGGTCGCCGTTGATATCGGGATCGATTTCTTCTTGGGATAGCACGTGGATTAAATAAATATCAAGATCTCTTGCGACCAGATATTTGAGAGCTTCTTCATAACCTGATTTGTCCATTAAATCAGTAATGAGTACCAGGATTCCTTTGCCTGTATTTCGCAAACAAAATGCCTTCACCGCTTCCGTCATGGTGACAGTAGATTTTGATTCCATGCGTTCGAGGTGATCGACGAGTTGCCACAGGCTAGACCGGCCACGGAGTGTCGGGGCATTACTATTACGAGATCCATCGAGAGCTTCAATTTTAACTCGGTCAGCTCGGCAAAGCCCAATGTAGCCGAGGGCTCCGGCAAGTTGTTTGGCATACTGAAATTTAGTTGGGCTGCCGAACTGCATCGAGGGGCTAACGTCAATCAGGGTGTAAAAGTGAAGATCCTCTTCTTCCATAAATAATTTTAGGAATAACTTGTCGAGTCGGGCGTACATATTCCAGTCAATAAACCGGAGGTCGTCTCCGGCGACGTAATTTCGAAAATCAGCGAACTCAACGCTCTGTCCCTTTCGTTTACTCCGTCGTTCACCTTTCATGCGTCCGCGAAATATCTTACGGCTCACGAGCTCCATCCGCTCTAATTGTGCTAATAGCGCAGGGCTCAAGAGTGGTTCGTCTGATGAGTTCTTTTTTGAAGGGGCTACATTGGCCATAGTTTACCGATGATCTAAGTGCGAAAAGGACATCAAGAAGGTTGGTTAGTCTTCAATTTTTTGTGGAACCTGATCAAGTATTTCCAGGAGAACTTGATCGGAGGTGATGCCCTCCGCTTGAGCTTCAAAATTGGGAACGACACGATGCCTCATCGCGGGTAGATAGGCCCGGCGAATATCTTCAAAGCTCACGTTGAAACGTCCGGCTAACAGTGCACGGACTTTCGATGCCAGCGCGACGGTCTGTGCGCCACGAGGACTTGCTCCCCAGCGAAGGTAGTCGTTGGTAACCTTCGGTGCAAATTCTCCCTCGGGGTGCGTGGCTAGATTCAAGCGAACGATATAGTCCTGAAGATGGTCTGCCAAAATAACTTTGCGAACGAGTTGTTGCCATTCTTGAATTTCCCGACCATCCATCACTGTGTCAGGTTGGATTGAGATTCCTTTCGTCGTCCGATCAAGAATCGTGGCCAGTTCTTCGCGGTTGGAGTAACCAACGACCAGCTTAAATAGGAAACGGTCCAATTGAGCTTCGGGAAGCGGATAGGTTCCTTCTTGTTCGATGGGGTTTTGAGTGGCCAAAACAAAGAACGGTTTGTCGAGAACGTAGCGGTTTCCGGCAACGGTAACGGTGCCTTCCTGCATCGTTTCGAGCATGGCCGACTGGGTTTTCGGGGTGGCGCGATTGATTTCATCCGCGAGACAAATTTGGGTGAAAATAGGTCCTTTTTGGAATTGAAACTCCCGACCGCCATCGGGAGTTTCAACAACCATGTTGGTCCCGAGAATATCAGCGGGCATAAGGTCCGGAGTGAACTGAATTCGATTGGATTGGAGGTTTAGGGCTTTCGAGAGCGTCGAAACCAAAAGTGTTTTACCCAAACCAGGTGCACCCTCAAGAAGGCAATGTCCGCCAATCATCATGCAAGTCAAAACGCCATG
>Ga0214479_100758_pt1 | contig 16818 bp, 18 predicted proteins | sample M1_20Mar14CPVII9_5_FD_165054 | JGI IMG/M metagenome (GOLD analysis project Ga0214479, IMG submission 165054) | Marine eukaryotic communities from Monterey Bay, California, United States - M1_20Mar14CPVII9sort6BwellE14 | ecosystem: Environmental > Aquatic > Marine > Unclassified | place: USA...
GTTTCAGGGGGGCGATTTAAAAGTATTTTTCCGAAGGTCAATATTCGGCAGACCAGATTCAATTCATCAATCTTGTCATCGATCACCTAGTGCATAACGGGATGATAAACACAAAGCTCTTGTTCGAACCGCCCTTCACCGATTTTCACGATCTTGGTGTCGCCGGCGTCCTAGAGGATGACGCAGAAAAAATTATCGGCGTGATAGAGCAAATTAATTCCAACCTTGGGATCGCTTAAGAGTTACAGCCACTTATTTCTGGGAGAACTAAAAGGATGGTCAGTTCAAATAAAGTAAATTGCCGAGTAATTTTTCTCTCTTTATAGATTGGACTCTAAGCTTTACGCGGTTTCAAAACTACACCTTCTTCAGTTTCCCCGTCCCATTCGATCACCTGTTCTGGCAGCAGGGCAACAGCGTTCGGTGGAAACTCGTCAATTTCGTCAGGAAGTATGCAGTCGATTTGCGCTTCACCAAGATATGTCGTAACTGCGTCAGCTGCGTATACCCACCAAACTCCCGGAGGAAAATTCGCCATCACTTCTCGAATAGCTGTCTTCGCTGCAACCAAGGATTTTTGATTCTTAGCTTCCATTGTATGTACCTTAAAATTGAAATTCCGATGGTTAGTTTTTCACTACGCGACGTAATCGTGAGAGTCTAATACTTTCTCGTCACATTGCAAAGGCTTCAGAAGTTCCGTTACAAAGCGGTGCCTTCACTTCAATGAAAATAATTGCTTGATTTTGGTTTGACTTTAAGAGAATAAGGGTACAATTAGGTCTAAATATCCGTTTGAATTGGGCCCAATCATGACACCAAAACAGAAGCAATTCTGCCAGGAATACATGGTCGATCTTAATGGTTCGAAAGCGGCGGTGCGCGCTGGCTATAGCCGTAAATCAGCTAACCGAGCTGCATCTAACCTGCTGTCAAAGATAGACATTCAAACTGAAATTCAAACGCTGAGAGAAGCCCAGGAAAAGAGAACCCAGGTCAATGCCGACTGGGTTTTAAACCAGTTGCGGGAACTCGCTCTCAACGCCTGTGATTCCGTTAAGGTCTCGGCGCTGGACAAGATTGCCAAGCATCTGGGGATGTATGACTCCCCTGCTACAGTTCATAGTGAAAGCCAGCCCCAAGTAGTGCTCTACTGGCCCGAGAACGGGCGGGACTAAAATATTACTTGGAACGGTTTTCGAGTGGATTCAAGTTAATCGTCTGGCAGTCTATGTCTGTTTGTTTAGGATTAAATTCGTTAGCTTGATTTTGCCATGGTTAGTTTGGTTAGTCTGGTTAGTAGCTTCCAGCCAGGTCGCCAATAATCGAACTTCTAACGAGGGTCAGTAGTTTGGCTCTTTGGGCATCGTCGAGCTTTTGCCAGATTGTCAACAATTCAGCCAATTGCAAAGTAAAGTGGTGTTCGCTTGGGGACACTATGGGGGACACCAAGTCGGCTTTTGCCGCGAGTCTGTTATCAACCCGTGTTTTACCGCCTGAAATTTTCGTTTCATTCGAGGCCCATTTCACTGGGGGTGTAGAGGTCGCTGGTTCGAATCCAGTCAGCCCGACTTTCTTTCAGTCGAGAAAACACGCAGTTTTCAACCGTTTGATGTTCAAACGTGCGACGCTTCAAGGCGAATTAAGAGGTAATTTTACCTCTTAACTCGGAATCCTTAGAGGAGTTCGCACAAATGGCCAGACCAAAAAATAGAACGGCACCGAAATATCGACATCATAAACCTTCGGGAAAAGTTTCCGTTGTCATCAATGGAAAGTATCACTACCTGGGTAAGTACAACTCGCCAGAAAGCCGGCGTAAGTACAAACATCTGATCGCTACTCTTTGGTTGGCGGAACCGGATCCGGAGCCTCTGAGCGAAAAACCTAAATGCAGCATCACAGTATCTCTTCTTGCCGTGGAGTACGCGAAGGCTAAATACCGTCTGCCGAGCGGCAAACAAAAGAACGAGTGGGCTCAGATCCAGAGAACACTGCGTGAGGTTCGAGCCAATTACGGGGATCTTTTGGCAAGTGACTTTGGCCCGCTCAAATTCGAAGAATTTAGGTCAATTCTAATTTCTCGAGGACTGGCGAAGCATACCGTAAAACGATACTCAAACTACGTAAAAAAGATGTATCAGCGAGGTGTCAAACTTGAGCTGATCTCAGTTGAACTTTACCAGCGACTTGAGGCCGTTGGGCCGGTCGAAATGCCCTACAAACCTCCGAAAAAGATACTTCCGGTCGATCTGGACATTGTAAGACAAACACAAAGAGAGCTCACGTCAGTTGTTTCAGATATGGTCGAGATTCAGCTCCTCACAGCAATGCGTCCCAACGAGGTCTGTAATCTCAGGCCATGCGATATCGACCGCTCTGGGGATATCTGGCTCTACGAGCCTCCCTCCCACAAGACGATGCACCATGGAAAGGGGCGTTGTATCCCTCTTGGTCCAAAAGCCCAGTCTGTCTTGTCTCGCTACTTAAACCGGGATCCTCAAGCGTTTTGTTTTAGCCCATCAGATGCCTACCATGAGCACTTCGAGAACCGTAGGTCAAATCGAGTGACTCCCGAGGGCTGCGGAAACGGCCCAAGGCCAAGGAAACAGAAATCATTTAGCCCCAATTATGATCACGGTAGCTATCGGCGAGCGGTTCAAAGAGCCGCAGCGAGAGCCTTTCCAATGCCCTCAGATATTGATCCTGTTAAATGGAAATCAAAGTACATTTGGAGTCCCAATCAGCTGCGTCATTCGACCGCGACTCATGCAAGAAAGAACTTTGATTTAGAGACAAGTCAGGTGATTCTGGGGCATTCTAGTAAGCAAACAACCGAGCGGTATTACGCGGAGGCCGATCTTTCTAAAGCAGTCAAGTATGCACAAAAGTTTGGTTAGAGTTATGAACAAGTTTTGAGCACTTAATGAATGTCTTCAGCTTTCGAACTATAGAAATTTATTTTATTTGTACGCGCTCAAGACCTTAGTTGAGGTCATTTTTGGCTTTTAAAGGCAATCTGCTAAATGGTCGGAAATATGCAAGAAATGTGACAAAAAGCGTCAAAAACGCGCAAAAGTTGGGGGAGAAGTAAACAAAACGCAACAAGAAACGCCTTTTTGTGCACTCTTTTGAATTTGAAAATTGGTTGTTCGAAATTAAAGAAATGAGGTGGAAGGGTTCGGCGCGACATTTGATTTGAAATCTGTCTAAAGGTGACTCGAATTAATAAATCAAGAAGTCACAATGAGCACTGTAAACAACGGTGGCATTAATGGATTTTAAAACAGCTGTTTGTTGATAGTCAGGAGGACAAATTGATTAATTCATTTGACGAGACAATTATTAGTTTTGACGATGCAGTCAATCACATTGGAAAGATAACCGGTCGCACGAGAAACAAAAACGTAGTCCGTCGATGGATTACAAGAGGTGTCTACGGTGTGAGTCTTGAAATCATCCGTGTTGGCAGAGAAATCTATACTTCTCATGAAGCGATTAACCGCTTTTTGAATGAAGCGGCTCATTCAAAGCTCAAGAAGAAAGTGGAGCCTCGAGGGGCAGCAGCGAGCCTGAAAAAGGCTCAGATCGAATCACAGGCACGACGGCTTGGTATTTAAATGGAGTATACTCCCGAGTTATTGGAATGGCTCGGGATGTTGAATATATCAACACTCATGGACGGGATAAACAAGCCGGTGGCTTGAGTGTGTAGTAGTTACTTACCACGGGAATGATCCACAGGTTAACCGCAGGTCGAAAGCTCTAAGCGGGGATCACAGAAAGAACGATTTTTCTGAATAGTAGAGAGCGACGTTAACCCGGCGTTCCGGCGTTAACGACCTGATGCGACGGTGTGGCTCCGAAGAGCAATAGCGATCGACTGAAGGTGCGATCCAACCTGACATTCAGTGTCGGGTAGGAATATCGGTCTGCACCTTCGCTCAGATGTTCACCAAAGAGCAATTAGCTTACTGTCATTACCGATAACAGCTAGTTCTGGCTCAATAATAGGCTTCGATTCAAAAATTTTTTTTTTTTTTTCGTCCGCGACCCAGCTGCAGCCCCGCCGCTTCCTACCGGGGTAGAAAACTGAGCCCAGATTCTGCAGCACGAAATTCAGGTGTGACAATAGGTAAAGTGTCGGGCTTCGGTATCACTCGCACCTTCAAACCTAAACTGCCGTGAGTTAGGATTCGGTTCTGGCTAGGGGCTGCAACCCTGATCTGCTCCAAGTCTAAGAGCTTGCCGGATCATCTACTTTGGACACATCTTTGGAAGACTGCGAATTTTATGACTAACTTTTCTCAAACTGCGGCTTTTATTTGGTCGCTTGCTGATTTACTGTGTGGTGACTTCAAACAATCCCAGTACGGACGCGTGATTTTGCCACTTACCATTCTCAGACGGTTGGAAGCTCGTTGAACCTGCCATTTGCGCGAGAACCCAACCTTGCTAAGCAAGCAAAACCGATTAAGAACTTACAGGTGAACCCCATGCTGATCATGCTTAACTGCCACAACTTGCCTCATGCAGAGAGGTATGGGCGCTTTGACGCTTTCTTTGATTTGGATGTCGATAAGCACGATAAAGAACTACGTTTGCTTTACAGTCATGCAACGTGTTGTGTTCTTTCTTACGCAGACATTGAAAACAAGTCAGGGGCTGTGAAGCTGTCCTACTGGCAGTATCGCGACATGAATGAGAATGACGAATGGAAATCGTGGGTTCTCACTGGAACGAAAATTGGCGAGTTCACGATGGCTAAAGCTGATTTGGCAGAGCTTCCAGAGTTTGCCGGGGTAATTGCAAGCGACGGTGATTTTAATCGGTTTTCAATCAAAAAGAGTGCGGTATGAAGCTGAGCGTATGACTGCAATCCTCAGCGAAGCGGCTTTTCTACAGGACATGACCGACGAAATGGTCTCGAGCGGTTGGAAGTTTGGCGGACCGACCAATTGCGTACGCAATTGCGTTCCTGTTCAGAAAGATTGTGAAACGAAAGAATGGATATGAAATTAACACCGAAGACTATTCAAATCTTCCTGCCCAGTGGTAATCCTCGCGGCATCCGCGTCGCGGAAATCACGACGAGGATTCTCCAAGTCATCGAAGTTCCGCGAAGTTTGCTTCAGGATTTCTTAAGTATGCCTGAGAGCAAGCAAGTTGCCCTCTATTTCTTGATTGGTACCTCTGACGACACCGATGACCCTGAAGTTTACATTGGGCAAACCGGAGACCTTCAGGCTCGACTGAAGAAACACAATCAAGAAAAGGCATTTTGGGAACGAGCTCTGATCGTTATCTCGCGAACCAACACACTAACTCAAACGCATGCGCTTTTCCTAGAATGGCAATGTCTTCAAGCTGTCCACGATGCCGGCCGATATGGAGTGCATAACAGTACTGGTGGAACTCGCCCCCACACTCCAGCTCCGATGGAGGCAGATTGCCACGAGGTGTTCGAAACCGCATCGACGCTACTGGCGACATTGGGTTGTCCGCTGTTTACTCCACTGCGGCAGAAAGAGGTCGAAACTTCCGACGAAGAAGATGGACGGCTGTTCTATTGCCAAAGTCCTGGCGTGGAGGGTAAGGGTGTCTATGGTGCAGAAGGGTTTATTGTTCTTAAAGGGTCGTTTGGACGAAGTGAAGACCTGCCGTCACTGGCGGCCCATTCCTATAGCAAAGTTCGATCCAATTTGGTGAAGAATGGCGTTTGTTCTGTTGACGGAGATAAGATTGTTTTTGAACAAGATCATTTATTCGGAAAGCCAAGTAAAGCCTCTGCAGCATTACTGGGGCGTTCAAGTAATGGTTGGACTGACTGGAAAACAAAGAACGGGAAAACCCTTGACGAGCTCGTTCGACAGACGAAATGAAATAATACATTTTGGCCATGGGTAAGTGATTATAACTCTCTCAGTCAACACGTTCGGTTGTCGCGTGATATTTAGTCCCTAAACACAGCAGGAGTAAAGGAATGTCGCAAAGATGTGATGGAAAACCACTAGTCGTTGAGAAAAATAGCAAAACGAGGCCGCTTGAACGACTCACTTTTAATGAGCGGGAAATTGACGAAGGTTGGCTTCAGAATCTGATGCAAGAAAACCCTGCAATTCTCCCCGTCAACGATTTCGATCCAAGTTTTGGACCATTGCTGCCGATCGGTCGTGAGATCGGGACGGCAGTAGGGCCAATAGACAACCTATTCGTATCGCCGACTGGCCTGCTTACAATTGTTGAAGCGAAACTTTAACGCAATCCCCAGGCTCGGCGTGAGGTTGTGGGGCAGATTATTGATTATGCGAAAGAGGTGAGCCGCTGGAGTTATGAAGAGCTCGACGATTCAACAAAAAAAGCAAGCGGTAAGTCGCTTTGGGAACTCGTTGCAGGCGCTTCTGAACCACTTCTTGATGAGCCTCAATTCATCGACACCGTAGCACGTAATCTTAAGTCAGGCAGATTCTTATTGTTGATCGTTGGCGATGGAATACGCGAAGAGATGGAGCGAATGGCGGAGTACTTGCAGGGTACACCGCAGTTGCGATTTTCATTGGCACTTGTGGAATTACAGGTCTACCGATTAGACGAAAGTGGCGGCTTGCTCGTCACCCCCGTTGTTATTAGTCGCACCAAAGAGATCCCACGCGCAATCGTGCGAGTCACTGGGGATGCCACTGCTCGAGTGGATGTTGCATTGGACTTGGCCGAGATAGATTCCAGTACTTCATCTTCACAGCGTCGGGTTTTAACGCACGGTTCTTTTTTTCAAGAACTTCAAGCGAGAGGTGTCGGGGCCGATGCAATCCGCTTGGCACACCGCCTTTACGATGATTTTGATAATGATGACCGCTTTCAGATTGATTGGAAAAGTGCCAGTTTTTCAATCAAGATGTTTGATCCGGCTGATCCGGGAACTCGGTACACGATTTTAGTCGTGACTCAGGATGGAACCGCCTATGTTGGTTGGCTGAGTTACCAACTTGAGAATGCTGGACTGTCGTATAAGAATGAATTTGCCGCGGCTACAGGCAGGTTGGTGAATCGTAAACCCAAGCGTGATGATCCAGACAGCTGGGAAACATCCGTGAATCTTGAGTCGCTATCTGGCGTTTACGAAGCATTCAAAGCTTGCGTGGAAGAATTGGCAGCCAAAATAAAAAGCATGCGGATGGCTACCGAAGATTGAAGTTGCTCAACTCCTCTTATTTTGTGGAGGCGACTTGTATTGCGTAGTCCATCCAATTTTTGCGTTCTTAAACTAAAACGTTAACAATATAAATCACCATTTAAATTTCTCACGTTACACAAACACGAAAATATTTATGAATTCATTGAATCAGCGATGGACTCGCGAGACTTTTCTCGGCGAGGTCTCAGCAGTCGATCTTTCTTTACACGAGCACTTCTTAAATTGGGCCGATCGATATGGCGAGGTCAAATTTGGCGAGGGAAGTTCTAAAGCAACCTGGCAGCTTTGGCTAACTAACAGCGATGGTTCGAAATTTTACCCATTCTTAGTTTATGCAGATTCCAAAATAAGTATTGGGTATCAGAAGATGCCCGAAAATATGCCGCTCCCAATTCAGACGTGGTACAAAGAATTGGTTTCGCGTGCTGACGGAATTGTTCAAGAAGAGGCAACCCAAAAACAGTGGTTTCTAATTGACTTAACTCTTGGTGGAAATGCTATTTTGCTGGTCAATTGCGTTGAGCGCATGCAAATTGAATTGAAAACAACGGAAAACCAATGAAGATTGAAGTTGCTGAATCCCTCTTTATTTCGTGGCTGCGTCATGTGCGGGGGTGCCGAATTGCGCAATCAAACTGGAAGCCTTCAAAAACTTGGGAAGCTACTAATCGAGAAAGAGTGGAGTCGCTGTTCAAAAAGAGTAGAGGGTATTTTTTTCAGGAGATGAATCTTGATTTGTACGGTAAAAATCGCACCGTTTCCCAGCTAGTTCAACAAGCTGAAATTGACGCAATCGGTTTCTGTGAAACGGACGATCGCCCTGCTTTAATTGCAATTGATGTTGCTTTTCATGAAGCTGGACTTAACTACGGCGGAAAAGATGCAACCGTTGCGCGAGTCGTTAAAAAGATGCTCCGAACGTTGTTTACGATGGAAAGCTACTTTCCGGACTACTCCAGAGAGATCATTTTCGCAGCTCCGAAGATCAACAATTCAGTTCAAGTTGTTCTGAATGAAGCAATGACCGCATTGGATCGGTTTCTTGAGGAGAATGAAATCGCAGCGGAATGCCAGTTGATTTCCAACGATGATTTTTTCACGGAAGTAATTAATCCTGTAAGCCAGCTTTCCCCCGAAATCGCCGACACTGGTGAACTATTCATGAGATCCGTGCAATTAATTTCGATGGCGCCAACACATTCAAAATTACCGGAAGGAAACGTTGCTACAGCGGTAGAAGATCGTCCGTCTGAACATCAACCAAAAATTGGTAGCCTCGTGCGGCAAAAGTTTCAAGCTCTTTTAGAGCAAAAACTTCTATCGCCCGAAGAAATCGCCAACCTCTGTACAGTCGAGTATTCACGCAGATCTTTCGGGATTCGTTATGCGGCCTTAGTTAAAAGCGATAGAGTGTCAGATAGATTCGACAGCCACGGCAACGCCCGCTATTACTCCAAAGTGATTGCTGGGGAGTTTCTACTATGTAATGACTGGTACGAGCGCAATCGGAAACGATTCATGAGTTGGTTGTCCAGCATTGAGGAAAACAAAGCTTTGGGCAAGTAGTGGCGGAGTCCATCAATCTTAGGTTTACATGAGAGCGAGTGGGTATAGACATGTTGATTTACGGGCCTCTTGAGGAACTGTGGGAAAAGCTCCTGTTAAATGCTGACTCGGCGTTTCAACAAGAAATGTGGGTTAATACGATACGGTTCATCGCATTGGCTAGGGTTAAGTCAGAACGTCGCGAATTAGAAGACGGTTGGGAGCACATTTATGGTGAGAATGAATCGGATGCTTGGGAACAGATGGCAGAAGAATTAATTGGTGATTGGGTGGATGATTCGTTGCCCGCAGGTCATGGACTCTTCATGTTGTTGGGGGATCGTGACTATTTTGACTTCGATTTATGTTGGCATGAAAAGATCTTGTTCGGTAAAGAGGCGTGCCCGTTTCCTTCTGATGTTAGGTATGGTTTGCATGTTCGTTTGGTTGAACGCCATGGGGACGATTATGGAGTAAACGAAGAGTTTGTTGAAGAATTATATCTTGAATGGCGTTATAATTTATTACGGCGGGTTTCTAATGAAGTAGGTCTCATTAAAAAATCTGATCAATGAAATTTCTCGTGACCTTTCAACTTGGTTGAGAGTTAAGAATACTCGTTTTACCTAAATCAAGCACGTATAAAATGTGTCTTTTTCTTGGTTTTGATTGGATGAAGAACATCAAAAATGACACCAAAACAGAAACAATTCTGCCGAGAATATATGATAGACCTAAACGGTACTAAGGCGGCTATCCGTGCTGGCTATAGCTCGAAATCAGCGAACCGAGCTGCATCAAACCTACTGTCAAAAATAGACATTCAAACCGAAATTCAGACACTTCGGGAAGCCCAGGAAAAGAGAACTCAGGTCAATGCCGACTGGGTTTTAAACCAATTGCGAGAACTAGCGCTCACAGCCTGTGATTCAGTTAAGGTTTCCGCGCTGGACAAGATTGCCAAGCATCTTGGAATGTATGACTCCCCTGGTCCGGTTCACAGGGAAATGCAGACTCAAGTAGTGCTTTACTGGCCGGATAACGGGCGGGACTAGTTCGTTAAATGATGGGATATATGGAAGGCAGATTTTAGGCCTATTCTGACTCATTGTTGAAGAGCTTTTGACTTCCTTGACGCTAAGTACACGGTCGATCTTATTTGCTGGGTGCAGGGACTATGTCCGCCTTTTAGGACCTTGGCTTAGAAGTCGCCGCCCCCCAGTCCCCCACCACCGCTAAATTTACCACCAGTCCTCTTGTCGCCTTTTGTGCGTTCCAACAGCAATGCTGTTGCCGTCGGGACTAAGCGCAAAATCAAAACCTTGAGCAACCGGAAGCACTATTTTGAAGCTTGCTTTTTCTTTGCCAGTTTTGGCATCTAAAATTATTATCCGAGTATCTTGGCCTGGCTTAGTAGCTAGCTCACTCTCGCCGAATCCAAAGCCGGTTCCTCCTCTACCGCGGAGTCCGAAATCATCTTCCTCACCACCACTGGGATCTTCTTCTCCTCCTCTACCGCCGTTTTTTACCCTTGACACTTCAATAAGGATAATGTTTTCGCCATCAGGACTGAAGAGAACTTTTCCCGAGGGCACTTGGGCTTCATATTTTTCCTTTCCCGTTTGGGTATCCCAGAGCTTAAGTTTACTTCCAAAAGCTGAGGCTAAAGAAGTTGCGATGCTCTCGCCATCAGGACTATAGGCGATGCTGGTTAAGCCTTCTTTGATGTCTAGGGTGAACTTTTTCTCTAAAGTTTGGGCATCCAGTAAATTTAAAACGATTTGTTCGTTCCATGCATCCTGTTTAGTCAGGAGAATAATATTCTCGCTATCAGGACTGAAAGTGAGGCCAACAATTGGCTTGGGCCACATAATTGGCTCAATTTTTTCCGTCAGTGTTTTGGCATCCCAGATTGTGATTACCGCGGCTTCCCTCATAAATTTATCTGATGAGTGCGCGGTTACGATGGTATCTCCGTTGGGACTGTTTGCAGCATAAGCCTCATCCCACCAGCTTTTACTCTTATTTTTGAGAGAGCTAAGTAATCTTCTCTTTTCCAAACTCCAAATTATTGGATTTCCCTTATTACCGTCGTCTCCGGTGAGAATGCTCTTTCCGTCGGGGCTGAATGAAATGCCCAAAATACCTTTCTTAATTGCTCCTAAAAACTTTGTCTTTTTCTCGCCAGTCTTAGAATCCAAAATCAAAATACGGCGGTCCTCCGCGATGACTGCGATATCGCCTCCATCTGGGCTGTAGGCTAATGAATGAACGTTTGGGATAACAAGCACATTGTTTTTCAAACGCTCTACATAGGCGGCTGTTTTCATCGATAATGCTGTTTTATTGTTTGGGTCGATCTTCAGGGCTGCTTTATAATCCCCATTGTCCAGCGCGACCTTGATGTTTTTCATAGCGAGCGCCTGCTCGTTAGCTGGGTCCATCTTGAGAGCAGATTCGTAGTCCCCATTATCTAATACAATTTTTAGATTGGAATCGGCTTGCATCGCAAGTGCTTGCTCGTTAGTTGGCTCCAGTTTTAATGCCGTTTTGAAATCGCCTTTCGCAAGCGCGTTCGCGATATCGGCCTCTTTCTTCATCGTGAGGGCTTCCGCATTTTGTGGATCAAGAGTTAGCGCCAGTTTGTAGTCTTTGTTCTCGATGGCATTGTTAATCTTCTCTAAACGTAACATTTCTTCTTCAGCAGCTAATTGATCTTTCAAAGCCTGCTGCGCTTCACGGTAAGCTGTATCTGCATCAAGTTTTTCTGTGAAGGTGTAGCTTCCTGGGCCAATCTCTAATGCAGCCCTTTTTCTTTGAGCAATAGTCCAGAATTTATTGACAAATATTGTGTCATAGTCTTTCGGCAAGTCAGGGTAACCATCGTAGTCTGCTAAAAAACTGCCGTTATTAAGCACAGTCACTCTTTCGCTTTTGAGTGATTCCGTCCAATAAGTTTTGGAATCGGCGTAAACTTGGCAAATGTCTTTTGCTTCTTTGCGAAACGCAGGATCCTGAATCGGTTCAATTGCTGCATTTAATTCTGCGTTGATGTCAAGCAGTCGAGACGAAAATTCATTTAATGAAATCCCAACCTCTGTGTAAGATTCTAGTTTCTTAAGAATTGCGATTGCTGCTCGTTTGCTTTCCGCATCAGGATCTACGTCAGTTTCCTTTTTCTCGGAGCCGCAACCACTAAACATTAAAGTGAACATAAAAACAGATAGAATTAGCTTCTTCATTACTGACCCGTACAAATCTTACATTTACTAAAGAGTTATCTACTTCGACAGTCGTAAAAGCAAATTGAATCGTCAACCAGCTTTGTGGTGACGTTTCATATTGCCAGCCTCGATGATACTTAGGCTCTCAATTAAAGAGGAAGTGCAGAAGCCGATTACCCAAATCAGAAGACAAAAGCTACCACCGTAGAAAAGGCCAATCGCGTATATCCTCTCTTCGCCCAGCCAGGCTAACAAACCTATTGCATATTGCACTCCAAACAGGAAAGCAAAAATTCCAGTAACGATTTCAACTCGAGTCTTAATAGATTTAATTCGTTGAGCATTATCCGAAGTCTCAAGTTTTGTGACAGATTTTACCTTCTCTTTAATGCCTGAAATCTGCTCGTTGCGTTTCGCTCTTGCTGCAGCTCGTAGCCTCTCTACTTCGGCCTGCCTCAGAGTTTCAGCTTCTTTTTTTTGCAGTCGCTCTGCCTCAGCTATCCTGTTTTGTTCAGCATCGGCTTTAATTTTGTCTTTTTTCCTCTTCTTTAAGATAAACCGCCCCGGCGTAACAAATGGTCGGTGACATTCAGGACAGTGATCTTGAGTGCCAGCTTTCTTCAAATTGCTGTTTAATTTTGCCGCACAAAATTGACATGAAAAACGAATCTTATTGCCGTTAACTTCCACCATTAGATATTCCTATTCACAAATAGATGATTCCCAATATTTATGCGTTAGCGACGAGGGGTTAGTCTCACATCTTAAAAAAACTTCTTGCCGTTCGATTTAAGTTGACATTAAATCGTGTTGATTCACTGAATTTCATTTTCGAGTTTATATGTAGAGACACAATGCTGGGGAAAGTAATTTGGGTATTTAAAGTGAAAGGAGAAAGGAGATCATGGGTAACCTAGGTGATCGTTTGACATCAATTAAGTTCGGGTATAATTATGACTAAACATTCGTTTGCACAGGGAGCTCTATCTTGACACCAAAACAGAGGCAATTCTGCCAAGAATACATGATAGATCTTAACGGCACGAAAGCGGCTATACGTGCTGGTTATAGTTCGAAATCAGCGAACCGGGCTGCCTCCAACTTGTTGTCAAAGATAGACATTCAAACCGAAATTCAGACACTGAGGGAGGCCCAGGAAAAGAGAACCCAGGTCAATGCCGACTGGGTTTTAAACCAATTGCGAGAACTGGCACTCAATGCCTGTGATTCAGTTAAGGTCTCGGCGCTGGACAAAATTGCCAAGCATCTTGGAATGTATGACTCCCCTGCCCCAGTTCAAAGTGAAAGCCAGCCCCAGGTAGTTCTTTACTGGCCTGAGAATGGGCGGGACTAGTTCGGAGGGTGAGTATGCGTGTTAGGTATCACCTCCATCATCGGAGTCAAAACTGAGTCGGTTTGGTTGCAAAATGCAACCGACAAAATAGCCCATGGCTTATCATATTTTGTTTGTTCACCACGTTTGATGCGGTGGAAATGTATCAGCGTTGTCAAAGTTCGCAAGATTTACTTGCGGCGTCGAACGCACGTGAAGATAGCCAAAGCTCCAAGGATAACTAAGGAACTTGGCTCAGGGACTGAGCTTACAATTGCACTCTCAAATAAATTGGCAAGCTTTCGCTGTCCGTATAAGTTCATGTGAATTGCGTCGGGTGCAAAGTCTGATTCAATATCTGAAATTGAAAACAAATCGACTGCGGTCACCCAATCACGAGTACTAGCAGCAGAGAAGATGGCGTTGTTCATGTTTGGAAGGACGTCTGAATTTCGGTGGTCTACGAATTCATCGGTCCAATAGGAAGTATTGGGACGATCATAGGCGAATTTGGGCACAGTTGAGATTATTACGTGAGCATTGGGTGCTTGATAATGAATCATGTTTAATAGATTTTCATATCGGTACACGAACTCACTATAGACGGGTTGATTCCAATGATTGTTTGTACCGGCCAGTAGCAAAACAAAGTCTGGAGAAAAGTTGGCGACCGCCGTTCCGTAATTATCGGTCATATATTCAATACTAGCTCCTGCTACGCCTTGATGATTTCCAGCGAGGAAATAGTCGCCTACAAACGTATGGCTGATGCCTCTTCTGTCCAATGAAGCCCCAAGCTCCAGTCGATAAACTCCTGCAGGCGTGCCATGGAAACCAGAAGTGTGAGAGTCTCCCATTGGCATGATTACTAAGTCAGCCGACACCAAGCGTGCAAAGGATAGAAATACATGCAAAGCAATCAATAAACGCATTTTGAGCCATCCAGAAAAGAATAGAGAAGAGGGCCGTAATTTAGTTAGCAAACGCTTTTGCGACAAGCGTTAGCGGCTCCGTGGGGAAAACTGGTTCCAAGATGTGAAACCGAGGGGAAGGGCCTCGATTCAGCCCGCAGACTTAGCTTCAAAATTAAGGTGATAGCAAGTCGCGTCGTAGCCGATCTTTTCTTTCCAAATTCCTGCGCTTCTGTTTCGCCGCACGAACGACCCCGGCTATCTCTTTGCGGTGGCGTTGTGATCCTATATTCATACCGTTAGTACGGCGGACTATTTATTTTTGTTTTTATCCAGCTTAAGGAGAAAAATTGAGCTTCTCGCTTCGAACCATATTTGCAGCAGTTACTGTCCTTGCCGTTTGGGTTGCAGCCTTTTTCTCTGGCAATTGGGTGTTTGTGTCTCTTTGCAGTCTCGGATTATTTATCTTCATGCTGGCTTCGTTGCCACTTGCTCTACTGACTGAATCCAAGCGAAAAAGAATGTTTTTTGTTACATTTTCGATAGTATCAATCGGCATATTTTTGGCGTCTGGTTATTTCGCTGCCGTTGACACCTTGGCTGCAAAAGTTGTGTCAAAGATGGAGGTGAAAGTGCCAATGCCCGCAATCGCGGGAACCGGGCAATCATTGATTCCGATAGTTGTTACCGGTACTCCATCTAATTTAAAACCTATTAGTGCGCCCCGTCCCTTCTCCAGGTTTACTCCAAATCCAATTGGAATCGCTCCAACGTACACTTCGAACGTTTATGAGTTGCGAGAACTAAAACAGCTTGTCACATTGCTAATTGTATGTGTCGTCGGAGCAGTGGTGGGCTGCGCGATTTCGCGTCTCACTCCTCCAGGTTCCCAAACATTGGCAAAGGCTAGTCCATCCGTAAGAAAAGCTGAGTAACCAAGCAATGAACCAAAGCCGCGTTTTCTACTGGGCGAACATTGTTCCGCGGATAATTGGCTGATGCCAATTTTATTATCCGCACCGCTTTCGAATCGAGTAGGCGGGTTGCGACGCCCCCTTTCCCATCAACCTTCGTACTTCTACTTCGCGGCACGAACGGCGGCGGACATGGCGAGCCCGTGGGCGACTTCGTCGCGCTGGTAGGCGTTTTCTGACAGGTACAATCTGGATGTAAAGGGAATTGGCCAAATTGAAAGGCTTGTTATTATGGTGCCTGTATAATCCCAAAACGAGTAGTACGCCGGTCAGTAGTTGGCCTGCGTTTTATCGACTAGAATTTACCAAGTGCTTCGGATGAAGCGTTGCAAGGTTGTCTCACTAACAGAACCTTAAAAGGGAGCTATTATGGGAATGGTCGCTGGAATTATCCTAATGGTTTGCGGGGGCGTCGGCGCGGTTGCTGGTGGGCTGATAGGCATAGTGCTCGCTACTTTGAGGTCTGGTCGCGAGGGTGGGTGGTTGATTTTTCTGAGCTCGGTCGTGCTTGGCATTATCGGTGGCATTGTTTACGGTTTTCTTTTTCCAGTTGCTGAGCTAATGGATAATATGAATGTGAGGTGGTAGAGTTTGCCCCCAACAAGTTTAAAGGAGATGTCGGATTTCTCCTTCGCCGCACGAAAGGCTGTGCTTGCGGTGGTCTACGTGCAATGTCTACCGATAAAGCGGAGCCTGTACTAAGGCGACAACGCCTTGGATTATGAAAAGCGGTAGCATTAATGGGATGGTACCGAACGCAAACCAACGATATAGAAACATGACTTGAACTACTCCTGTAACACCTCCCTCAGTTGGTGAACCAATTGGATACTCGATTCCGCAAATCGAAATAGTTGCAGCACCCAACAAACCAACAAAAAGAGGATGTAGGCCAAATACGAGAATAGATGCTGCGATGAGTAAATGACTTTGCCAAGAAATGGGTTCCCCTTTGGGCAAACTGAGACTGTCAAGCTGATCAAATATGGCCTCTTGATCGTTGACAAAATTTTTAGACTTTTTGTTGTTTTTGACGCGTCCGTTAGGTTGGCGATTTGCGGTTAAAAAAGGAAGCTTCAGCCTCTTCTTTTGCTCTATTGGCTTGTCAGCTTTTACCTGCTTCCAAGCGGTGATTAACGGCTGAAAATATCCCTGTTGAGCATTGCCAATCAAATCGGTTTTTTTCAGTTGCTTATGCTCTACCATCCTCATAAGTTGCTCGTGACTGATTGGCCCTTGAATTTCGCAGCCGCGTTTGACGAAGTAGAGCATATTTTTTCCCCCGTTTTTTTAAGAACTGGTCGTCCAGCATATTAGACTCGCTGGCATCCCTCAAGAAACCTGTTGCCCCTCAACCCGCGTACTTCTCATCTGCCGCCCATAGTAAAAACCAGCCCCAAGTAGTGCTCTACTGGCCTGAGAACGGGCGTGACTAGTTCGGGGAGCGAGTAATATCTTTACTCCTTAATACTCCTTAACTCACTAATTTTCTCTTTTTTAGTGTGTAGTACAGTTGCATTAACAGCGTTTTCTCTCGTATAAACGCGCTATTACTTGGTGCGTCAAAAGGCGTGGTGACACTGGGGGTGTAGAGGTCGCTGGTTCGAATCCAGTCAGTCCGACTTATTTTTATTGG
>Ga0214479_100760_pt1 | contig 16793 bp, 8 predicted proteins | sample M1_20Mar14CPVII9_5_FD_165054 | JGI IMG/M metagenome (GOLD analysis project Ga0214479, IMG submission 165054) | Marine eukaryotic communities from Monterey Bay, California, United States - M1_20Mar14CPVII9sort6BwellE14 | ecosystem: Environmental > Aquatic > Marine > Unclassified | place: USA...
GTTGGGTGAGGCTCTTCGGGCTCATCAAGATGATATACAGCCTTTTGTAATAACATAAGCAACTGGCTGTTACCGCAATTGAAGAGCCCTACATGTGATCAGCCCTACCGTGTACCAATAATAATAATAACAATGCTCGCTCTTCATAATCATACATATTTTGCAATAGTGGCTCTGCCATACTTGTTTCTCATCAAAGATAAGTTTATTTGATGAGCCTTGCAATAATAAGATCAAACATAATTAATCTTTTAGTCATAAATCATAAATGAATTATCTATATATCGACCAGTTTATTGCAATAGAATATAGAAGTAACGGCTATATTAGTTCCTCCATTGGTCGCAAGATACTTATCTGTCAATAATGTCCAAGGTGTATTGGGATAACGGTGAAGAGATAACTGATGATGCACTTTTAAGTTTCTTTACTGGATCAACAACATATGATTTGATGAAAGAAGAGTTGTGTCAACTTAAACATGAAATGACACAAGATAGCTCGACGGTACCTCTGGCCGATGCGGGAGCAAATGATATGCTTCGTGAGGAGTTGTCTCAATTGCAACAGCCACGTGTGTCTCAAGAGAATATTAACAGTATCACTTCAACAGAAGAGGTATGTTGGATTGGTGGCGAAGAACCAACAGAGGAGCAAATACGTTTTCTTGTTGGAACAGGCTCAAATGATATGCTTCGCAACGAGTTGTCCCAATTGCAACAATCACAGGAACACCAAGAAGACATGTGCTATCCCATTGATAATCAAAGAAAGGAAGCAAATAAGAATTTGGAGGGTGTATCATCTTCTTTTGACCCTACACCAGTAGTCAAGGTTGTATTAGATGAGATTGTTGATAGTGTGGTAGGCCAGCTATCCAATCAAGCATCATCTCTGTTGTCCAATGAGACCATTGCACGCAATAATCAATGTAAAGTCAAAGAGACGTCATCTACTACTTTACCCGTACCTGTACCTCGCTTCACTGGTGTGAACAAGTCTCTACATTTTGGACTGAAGTGGTCGGACGAAGAAGTGGATAGACTTACTAGTTCATTCAACAAGAAGGGGTTAATGAGTAGAGAAGATTATAATGATCTGTGCAGCTCGATTGAAAGGATACATGGGTATCTTCAGAAGACTGCCAAGTCCAATAACATCAAGAAGTACGCCAGTGGGTTGGAGAAGCTTCTAAATGGTGGTCGAATAACAAATGATCAAGCAAAGGCTTACAAGAAACAGTATAATATTGGGTAAGGTTGGTTTGTACATCTATCATTCTTCTTGTATTCAATCTTCTCACAAACAAAGTTTATCTTTACTTGGTTCTCATATCTCACAGATTGAATGAAGAAGACGCCAAGGCCAAAGTTTGGTATGATCTGAAGCACCCGACACCAATCAGACGGAACCGTCCAGGTGAATCTAAGCGGTCAAGACGTGCTCGAGCTGAGAAGAAGAAGGCAAGAGAAGAGATGATACAACGAGAAGAGGAAAGGAGAGAACAAGCCAGACTTGCTATCATTGGTATGAAATCTTCGCCCAGTTCATCACCTCCAAGTAAGTGTTATCGACTTGGCAAACGCAATCAAAAGTATGTGGTCATCCATAATCCTGTAAAGAGTACACCTCGTACACATAACTACCGCAGAAAAGCTAAAGTTGCCAAGCAGAAAGTTATTAATCACTACAAGAACAAAGCGTCCCCAGGTGTAGGTCGTGAGTCATCTCTCAATCAACCTACTAACTCGAGCACAAGAAGATCACTCAAGTTCAAGAGGCGTTTATACAGGAAGATGTACCAGAAAAAAAAAGCTGTACATCCGGCTCCTATGGTTAGATATGAAGAGTCCAGGCGTGAGGAGATTCGCTTTGATGAAACTGATGCTGATTGGGGTGTTTTGAATGAGTTTATAGCAATTGCAAAGCGGGAGGCCGTGGAATTAGAATTGATGGTGACAAAGGAGAGAGAAGATGAAGACGAAACACCTTCTGATAAGTTTGATCCAGTGAAGGCAGCCCATGATTTTCTCGCGGTAAATGGAATAGCTGCTGAGACTTCAGTTGACCGTGTTGAGCAAGTTCAATCGCAACATTATAGAAGACCTGTACATCCAGCTACGTTAACGACAGGTCTTTGTTATATTGTTGCTTTTATTGGGGCTTCCAATATCAAGTCCAAGAGGAGAATCAAGAACATGAGACGTAGAATGTTCCTCAATATCAAGATTCGACCACAACGTAGTAGGCTTGCTATAACAAGTTATTACACAGCCAAGGTTGAGGATATACTCAGCAAGTACATGTACAACCAAAGACTTCGAGTTGAATCTGCATTGGAAGAGCGAGTAAGAAGTGATGGGGAGAATGTTGGAGATGATACTCTCGATACTCTCTCGTGTACAAGCAGTTCATCTAATACAGAAGACTCTAATGATGAGATCGATGCAATAGACTCGAAAGTATCAAGCTCTGGTTGTGATAATGACTCAAAGAAGAAGACCGCCCCTAATCAAGAAGAACAAGCAGCTCCTATGTCTGCGAATATTGATCTTTCCATACCGGGTGCTTTTACACAATATTTACATTGCAATAGCAAGAGATGCTGCAGCGACGCTGGATGTTCAAATTTTGGTCGCACCAATCATGAGATCGATACACTCGATACTCTCTCAAGCAGTAGTTCATCTGGTGAGGAGTCGATGTTAGAAGGTATGAAAGATGACAAGTCTGGCGCTGATACTAATACAGGTGAGTACCAGGCCAATGTTTAGGCTGTAAGTGATATTACAAACTCGTATCTTGAGTTGTCTCACTTTGTACCGTTTCTTATCTTGATATCCAATGTAGGGATTGAGGAAGAATTGAGTAGTGATACTCAAAAAGACACGGATGATGGTGGTAGGGATGATAAAAGTGGATCTTCTGTAGATGATATTGAGGGTGATTTCACCTATACAACAACTCCTACATCTATTATTGATGATCTATCCATACCAGGTGCTTTTGCACAACATTCACAATGCAGTAACAAGAGATGCAATGACACTGAATGTTCCAACTATCGTGATATAGGTGAGTCCACCTATGTGTACTTTCGTCACTTAGCTTGTTTACTGATCTCTTTGCCCTTTTCTCTCATTATATGGTATAGGTGATGCTTTGATGATTGGAGGGGGTACAGGCAAAAGGTCTCGTCGCAGTAAGTATGCAAGCTCCTATGATGGCAAGTCGCCTGAAGAGATACAGAAGGTAAAGAAGGCACGTAAAGCTGCATTAGAAAAGGCCAGGAAAATGAATCAAAGCCAGCAAAAGGCTGATGAAGAAAAGGAGAAGGCCAAAGCTCGAATGAATAAACCTCGAAATAAAGAGAATGATAGAATCCGAAAGAAGACTGCTCAAGCAAAGGCTAAGGATAGAGCCCGAAAGGATAATCCGCATACAAGAAAGAAGAATAGGCAGCAGATGCGTAATACACGAGCTCGATCGAAGCAGAAGCGGGAGGATATGTCTTGTTCCTTTGAGAAGACTAAAGTGTGGGAGGTACCAGGAAAAGATTATTACAATGATGTTGACTTTGAAAGCAATCCAGAAGTAGCGGTGCAACTTTGGTATGACAACAATGGAACATGGTTGTTGAGAGAATCAAAGTGGTTGATTGCGTACTTGCATTTAGACGACATGATGTCGAAGTTGAAGGATTCATGTGATGGTGACGAAGGGGAAGACAACGATTATAGGAGCGAGAGTGTAAAAGATGACTGGGAAATATCTCGACCAGTTCTTACTAAGTTACTTACTAAAGTTATTAGGAGTCGATGTACATTGATCGAGGGTGTTCATTCAGTGTTTGATAAAGAGGAATGGGCCGCTCAGAGGAATTGGCAAGAAGACAAGTGTATAGAAGATTCCGAGATGGCTGCATTGAGGTGGCTTGACAATCCCGAGAGCAATATCGATGTTAACTTGATTGAGGATGTTATAATCCCTTTGAACATTGATAAAGCTTGGGCTGATAGTTTGGTGGGGAGATTGAAAATGAAAGTGCCCAACCATGGTGCCGTTGTCTTGAACAGCATCGACGATAGCATCGATAGTAAAAAAAGTGGTGAGAGGTATATTTGCAAGTTTGTTGGTGACGACGATGATGACGGTGACTGTCCAAAGACATGTGAGAGTATCGAGAAATGTCATTGTAACAGGAAGTGCTTTATCCGATTAACGTATGAGAAAGTCAAGGAGTATGTTGACAAGGATCAGCCTTCGTTCAAGGATCTTGACCTTCCTGATTTTCCAAAGGAGTGTCCACCGAGCTGCACCCCGGTAGTTGATGAGGCTTGGGCTAAAAAACTAATAAGATTGAAGCTACAAGTGCCGGAGTATTGGTGGGTAGATGATGACACGAAAGAGCACTTCAAAGGTAACAAGCTATGGGAGTGTGAAATCGCATCTATCAAGCTCGATGACGAGGAAGAGAGGTATTTCAACCTCAAATGTCTGAATGATCCTGATGACTTACGGCAAAAAAAACGCTATCCCATGGCATACATTGATGTCAAGAAATATGTTGATAAGAAAGATCCAACGTACCCGTCGTTTGAGGCCGTCCTACCCCCTTTTCAACGAGATGCTACCCCATTTGTTGACTGGGAGCATGTGGATCTACTCGATCGTACAAGTCAGGATTTGATGGAGGTAGAGGAGTGTGATTCCGAGATCAAGGGTATCCTTCGAAAATACTGCATTGATAGGATAATGCAGATCCAAGAGCGTCAGCAAGTGACACCAGAGAAGCAACACGAGCTAGGGACAAAATTTCTCAAGGCCCAGGGCAGAGGAGGCTTGTCTTGGGGGAAGATGACATTTGGTGAATCGATCGATGCGCCACTTTTCACTTGTGCAAGCTGTGGCCTTCGAGACTTCGATTGTGACGGGCGTCAATATCAATATGTTGACCTGAATAAACTGGACATACTCAAGTTGGATAATGAGAAATGGGGAGAGCATGTAGATAGAATGCAGAGAGATGATGGAGATCCTCTGTATTTACCAGTGGATAAGGATGGCAACACGGAGAAATTCAAGACATCCAATGCCTGTTCAATATGGCCACAAGACGAAGATCTGATCAAAGACTTGAACCAGGGTAGTCGCAACTATAAAGATTGTTTGCTCGAGGATGTCCCTTGTGGTGAGAGTTGCCCTCCAGAATGTCCTTTTTATCATGGCAAGCGATTGAAATACTTTCATTTACACCCTGAATTTGTTGAAGAGTATAATGAAGAGGATGATGGCAAGATTGGATTTAAAGTCATGTTATGTGGCGATTGTCATAGAAGTGTTACTAAGAAAAATGAAAAGACGGGCGATCCCGAGCCAGAGATTCCAGGGTTATCAATAGCAAGTGGTGTTGACTTCGGTAACTTTAGACGAGTGGGCTTAACACCCTTGACATTACGGGAGCGTAATATCATATCTAAAGTCAGACACTACATCAATGTAATAAAAATTGAGGCCGTTAGGGGCACCAACGCCCATTCATCTATAAAAGGTTGTGGTATCATGTTCGACCATGATAGTCCACAGGTTGTAAAGGAGTTGTTGACTCCGGAGAGTATAAATGGCGATGTTCAGCTCCAGTTTGTTAACCACAAAGGAGAATATGATCGATTGATTGCGCGGGTTACCAAGGGTGCCAATGTATCTGGTCGTGCACATGTCATTTATCAATGGCTAGGCGTGTTGGGGCGTATTAGCAAATGGTACAAAGGTGACAAAGAATTGCAAAAGTTACCTCCCTTTAATGAGTTCAAGCAGACTATGGATGACTGTAATAAAGCACTTGTTGCACAAGCGGAGTTGATTGAAGATGAGGAACTCGAGAAGCAAGTCGATATCGCAAGAGATGATTACGCAAGTGTTCGTGGTACGACAACTTCCAATATTGTGCAACTGGATTGTGATGAAAATGAATTGGAAGTTGGTGACTTTCCCATGAGATGTGTGAATGTTACTGATTCAAATAAGACACCTCATGACAATCGTGCGGATCTTGATCACGGTTTTTTGCTTTCGTGTGCAGGCACGTTGGGGATTGATGAAGATCAACAAGCTGGTATAGCGGAGAGTAATGCAAAATATGAAGAAGCGGCGATTAAGAAGAAACTGACTAAATCATTCAGAGAGGAGATGCCGTATAATGAGTTTATGACCGGTGATGAGGGTCTACTCAAGGCTTATCCAAATGTATTCTTGTTTGGGACTGCATACGACCCACATCATGAAGCACCTCGTTTGACTACCAAGCAGCGGCATCATCTCCTTATGCAATTCACTTGTTCAGCCGCATCGTGTGTGCCTCTTATATTCCATCTTTTTGATCAAATGCAAAGGCATGAGGTTCTTAGATCAGTGTACGCCAAGACACAAGATAAGAGTAAATGGAACGCGTTCGTCGAGCTATACACATCCCCTGAATTCCAATCCAAGCTGCAACAGGCATCGGCTGACCCACATAGTTCAGTGGGAAGGGAGGTGATGAGGGTGCTAACTCCAATGCTTGCGGGTGCTGGCAAGTCTGTGACATTTGGTGCGATAGAGAGGGACCGGAGCAAAGGTGAAATCATGGCTCTGGGTCGAAGATTTGGTTGTGCTCCAACATTCCTCACATTTGCTATCGATGATGTGAATAATATGTCTTCGATTCGACTCACTACCCCCGGATCAGGTAACACTAAATTCCCAAGCCAAGTGTCGGGTGAGATTTACGAGGCGCTGAGGAATGGCTATAATGTAGAGGGGAGTATCTCTATACCCAAGACGTACCTTGAAAGGCTCACACGGCTTACTGAGAATCCGGTTGGGGCGGCATTGATTTACAAGAGTTTCGTTAATGATGTGATGACGATACTCATTGGTGGAAAGAGTCAATCCTCTCGTAGGACGTCATTTGTGTCGTGTGACAGAGATGGTATTGGAATCACTGGCAATAATATAGCTTACTTCGGAAAGACCGAAACGACCGGCAGAGGATCTCTTCACTTCCATGTTGTGTTGTGGGGAAGTATTTCTCCGGACTTCCTCGAGCTGATTTCGGACATGCCTGAGCTTTGCAAACGAGTTGGATCAATTTTGGAGTCCATGTATTCCGCCTCTCTTACCAAAGAGAAGCACGTGGCTGACTTGGCAACCAAGGAGGCAGACAAGCTTTGTTCATATCAAGATGACACCAAGCCTACCAGAAGAACCATGACACCACAGGCTATGCAGATATCTCCCGATCCTTTAGACATGTCCAGGTTCGAGGATCATGTATGCACGACAGTTTGTCAGCGTAACGGTATTCATCAGCATACATTTACATGTCTTAAGGGTGCAATGGGAAATTGCAGTTGTAGGCTCTGCAAGCCAAGTGGGAAGAGGAAGGGGACACTTCCTGTTATTCTCGAGGAAGATGAAGACAACGAAGACGATAAATATGCTTATAAGAAACCACCATCAGACAATGTTACTTCACTTCACAAACTGGACGGAGAAAGGCCGTCGAGTAAGAATCTGTTTCCCATATCATCATCAGATCCACGAACAATCGTTTGGGAGATGAAAAGACCTGGAGATGATAAACTGAAACCCCTTCCAAAGGACGATGTGACGAGAGAAGACATCCTTCAAAAGTTGTACCAACAAATGATGTCTCAATCATTCGATGATAGGGTACTTTATGATCCACCCAAGGATGGGAATTGCCTCTTTCGTGCATTACTGAAGGGCTTGGAAAGGGTGATGCCTGATGTAGCCGAGGGAATGACAACAAAAGCATTGCGTAATGAGCTGATGAGGCAACTTGAAATACATAAAGACGAAGTTGTCAAGGCAAAAGTTGACTCGGTTGATCCCAACTTTGAAGATCTAGCACAAGCTGGTCTTATTGCCTTGAAAGATCTAGCACAAGATCAGAGGAATGCAAGGGATATTGCAACCAAACCTGATAAGAAGAAAATGAAGAAGAAGAATATACCGAAGGATAAAGAGTTTGACATCCGAGGATATTATAAAGAGATGCGTGATGATACCCCGTTCAAATGTAAGGAAGGAGGGTGTTTAGAGTATTATCTGTTTGCCAAGAAGTATGGTGTGAATGTAGCAATACACAGCGACTTTCTCTCGCAAGTATATGAACAAGTACAAATCATCAAAAATGCAATTGATGCTCCTGGAAAAAAAAATATTCGTAGTGGGTGGTCGTCAGATGAAATCGAGTTGTTGATAATGAGGATGGGCGATTATGATGCCGTTGTACAAGAGATGAGATCAAGGCGGGAAGCTTCTGCTACTGGTGACAGATCGTTTGATACAGACGCTGATAACATTGCCCTCCAATATGGTGTTTTCATCGGTGATGATAGACCCACCGTACACTTGTCTTATGATGGCAAGCACTATAAACTACTTCGATACGATTGGCCTTGGGGGAGACAGATTGATGCGCAAACGAATTTTGATGAGTTTAGAGAGGACCACACAACATGGGTGGATAGTCAAGTTGATTCATACGACTTTGTGCGTGACAAGAATAACCTATTCCATAACCTCATGCAAGGATTGGTGATCGTACGTAGTAATAAACCGTCCAATCCAATCATATCTTCTCAGCTTACCCTTCGAGGTTTAAAACGCGACTTGATGAACTATCTAAAACAAAATCCGCATCAATCATTCATGTCATCCAATAAAAATGGTGTTTCAACATTGGAGAATGAAGTCACTCGACGTTTGAGTACTGTTGGTGATAGGACGTTTCAGCAAAGTGTTGATTCCCAATCTGCGATTGAGCATTATGCCAATCTTATTCAACACGACAGACTTGGGGGCGATGAATTGGAAATACATTTGTTTGCCAAGGCAAAGAATGTTAATGTGATCTTGTATGACCAGGTTAGAAATACCTTTGTGAAAAGGCATAAGTTTGATGCTCATTCTTCCAACTCGGAGACGATACATCTACTTTATCATAAGACTGTTGGTGTCAATAACGCGTTTGAAGGTTCAAATCAGGAACTCACTGGTGGTAATGATTCAAGTGAGAATGTCGCTGGTAGTATGTCAAGTCAAGACGCATGCTTTACTTTGTTCATGCCAAAACTATACTCTGTCATGAAGGTTTTAATGACGGTGGAGGAGACCGATAGGCTGCAGAAGATATACGACAAAATATCAGATGAAGTTAAGGATAGAAATGGGCTTGTAGTTGATTACAATCCCCTCCTTACTGCATTGCTTGGTTGCAACACAAACTTGCTGTTTCTTGGGTCAAAAGAACAGAGTAGGGGTGCCCTATTCTACATTGGACCATACATCAATAAGAATGGAGTTGAGATAATAGATGCACTCCCTGTGATCGCCAAGGCCCAGGACGATGCTATGACTCATCGCAGTGTTGCCGAGGACTCTGGTACAGAAAAACGAACTGTCCAACACACATTACAGAAGACGCTCAATAGGATGAACTCGAAGATGGAGATATCAGATACCCAAGCCGCTGGTGCCTTGTTTGGCTTAGATGCACGAATGACTTCAGAGATTTTCTCTTACTATGATGCCAAGGGGTATAAGAACTTTGTATTGGACACTACAAAGCTTGGTTTATATCAAAATTTAGAGCCAATGGGTAATGTTATAGACCTTGAGGCATGTGAAAGTAACGACGAGGATGAGTTTGGTGTCGACGAGTCATCCGATGTAGGAGATGTGATTACAGCAGAAGACGAGGTTGAGTTTGATGCCGACGAGTCATCCGATGACGATGACGAAGATGGGGTTGTAGAAGAAACTGATAGAGAAGATGATGTAGAAGACACGTGGGCAACGTTTGAAGATGAATGCTGTGAAGAGACTGACATGCTACACGAGGAGGGAGCATATGGAAGCTCCAAAGTATTCAACTTGGGAGAAGGGAAGTTTCACGTCGTATCATATCCAGAACTGTATCGCTACCGAGGACCAGAGTTGAAAAATCTAAATCGGTTGGAGTATTGTGCTCTTGTTAGTGTGACATCTAGCTCGGAGAAAGATAGAGAAGACAACGCCACGCAAAAAAGGAAACGGAATAAAAAGTTTGAATTCGGTTGTGGTCTCAAAGAAAGGATTGGTTTACCGAAGAAGGATGGGAGCGGCCCCGTGTTTTACCAGATTCTTAGAGCCAAGCAGTGTACGCCTAAGCTCTTCTGTAAAATGCCAGCACCCCCAGGCAGGAAACCTGAAGCCTCGAGTTTTGAAGATGTCAGTTCCTTCAAAAAGAGACTGAGACGTTGGAGGAAGCAAGCCGATACGTTTGCCTTTCACTACTTGACTATGTTCCGAGCCGAAGAGGATCTGTATGAGAGTGGCCAGGATTGTAAATACAAATACAAGTGGGAGGATTTCATTGAGTTTGAATCTAAGTTGAGGTGTAGTGATCGAGCAATCGACCACTCCAGATTGGAGCAGATCGATCGATATGTACATGGCTGGAAGGTGGATACCTCTAAGCGCATGATGTTGGCAAATTATCGTGGTAGGGATCGAACCATATGGAAAGAAGAGCAGGAGGAACTCGCTCGTTTAAAGAAAGAGTTTGCTCTTATGAACAGGATGAGGGCGATGGAAACCCATTCTGATGTATTCGATTACGAAACACGAGTGCAAAGGGATATGAGCGAGAAGCAAGCGGATAAGATCAACCGTATCAATAAGCACAAAAGTGAATGTGTATCTATAATTCGGCGATGTATAACTGATGATACTGTGGAAGAACGGGGGTCGTCCATGAACACCAAGCATCCAGCAGTCACGTTACCGTTAAATGAAGATTCGTATATAAACTTGAAGGAAGCTATGCCTGTTCTTGATACTAAACCCGCTGCGAAGTGCTGCCCAGTGCCTCAGTGGATTACAAGGAATGTTGATAAGTATTTGGAGAAGCAGGACCTATCCAAGGACAAAGATCAGGCAGTGAAACTTCTTCGTGACCATTTCACTGCGATGTACGAGGGTAGGGTGGAAGACGACGACTATGAAGCACCATACCTTTTGATATGCGGTGGGCCTGGGAATGGGAAGTCGAAGCTAGTTGAGACCTTCGATGGGATAGCGTCGAGAATGGGTGTGGGGAAGATAGTGAAGTCGGCCTTTGTTGGTGGTGCCGCAGTCAATATTGAAGGCTCCTCTTTAATTGGATTGTTTGATATCCCAGTCATTGATAAGGATGGCACCGAGGAGATTGCGAAAAGACGTGTGAGACCGTGGAATGAAGACAAGCGCAGGGCGTTTATCGACAGATTCCCCCTTGACAGGATATCGTGCATCATCGTAGATGAGATATCTACAGTCAAGCCGTATGTACTTGCGTATTTGAATGAGAGATTGATGCAATTGTATCCAGATAGTGGCAACCGTCCGTTCGGTGGTCGTGCGGTCGTGTTGCTTGGTGACTTCGATCAACTACCTCCTGTGGGGGGGGATTCATTGGCGGGTGCGGCCATGAAGTACGAAGAAACATTGTGTAAGAAGGGAGACGATCCAATTGATGATGGAGAAGATATCGAAGCTCCATTGTCAGGCAATGTGGATTCAAAGCGGTGCTCGAGTCTAAAAAGATCAGGTATCCAACTGTTTGAGAGGGTGAAGTATATCAAACTGACCGAGCAACACCGCTCAAAGGACCCCGAGCATACTGCATTACTTGAAAAGATGAGCACTGATGGAAGTCTTCATCCGATACATTTGAAGTTATACAAAGACTTGTCTGGGCAAGATATGGATTTGAAGAATGGTGAGTTTGCGTTTGCAACAATGGTAGTGACTGGTAATGCCGAGAGACACAAGTTGAACGCAATGCAAGCCAAGCGTTGGGCGTCACATCACAATACAACAGCTGTGCGGTGGCGCAGACAGTGTAAATTCGACTCATGGAAAGGCCGGCCAAAAGATCAATCACATGAGGAAATTGCCATGGAGGATGACTGTTTCTATGAGATGTTTGTCCCGGGTGCCGCTGGATATATAACCGAGAACATTAATACTGATATTGGTCTTGCCAATGGTGTTGAGATAAAGTATCATTCGCTCTCATTTGGTACAATGGAGCAGGATGAGTTGTTCAGAGACGAGTTGAAAACACATGACTCTCCTGTGTTGGATATTGATTATCCTCCAGCTGCCATTAATGTAGAGTTGTTTGCTGACTTCGATGGTGACTCTAAAAACAAGAAGGATGAGAATAAGAGGAAGAGAGAGGAATGGACTCATGGCTCACTAGTGAACGACGGCCGTGTTGTCGTACAACTCCCTTCCCGGTGGGGTCAAATCAATAGAAAGTGGAAGGATGAATCTATTGCAGGGTCATGGGAGCATGGTTTTAGTGCATCGACAATGCCAATGAAGGATCACTTTCCCATCGAGCCAGCATTTGCTGTGACCATATACAAGGCACAGGGGAGGACAATACGGAGGTTGATCATATTTGTTGCACAGCACCCGGTTCCGCTATTGAGGATGTCTTGGGAGGGTCTATATGTTGCTCTGTCGCGTGTAAAGTATCGAGATCATATACGTTTGGCTGTCGACAGGAGCACCCTCGAGAAGGAAAAGAAGGCGATGGAGTATATGGTGAAGCTGAAGAAGAACAAGTATACTGACTGGTTCTTCCGCGGATTCAAACCGATCGGAGCAGATGGAGTAGTAGAGACTCAAAGTCAAGTGATGACGTGGGATCGCAAAGCAGCGTGGAAGGCGGCTGGTTTTGATAAGCTAATAGAAGAGAATAAGAATATGGAGAAATCAAAGGCCAAGAAGGCTAGAAAGAAGCGTACGAGGGTGCAAGATATCTATAACCAGAGGAAGAAGATACGCTTGAAGAAGTAGTTGATGTGGTAAGGGATTTTAGATTTTAATTATGAATAAAGTTATCTTGTTTAACTCGAGTGTCATTTACAAACTTGGTACCCTTCATTGCTTACTATTTGCTGGTGATTGTCTGCTGGGAAGAAAAGGATATGTATCCTAAGTTTTCAAGGGCAGGGCAAAATGTTGCCCGTGTACCCGAAGAGGAACAAAAGGACAGACTCAGAAGTATTCTCTAGTAGAAGAAGGTCCTGGGTACCTCTTAAAACTTGCATAATTCGTTTGTGTCGATCGATGTATCGTATAAATCTATCAGCTATTTGCCAACGGTGGGTTGTGTCATCGGTGTTAGTGAAGGTTTGTAATGAAAAGGCGATCAATGAATCTATCTACTATGTCATACCATTCAAACAGTTGCAATTGCAATAATGTTGATAAAAATACATTTAGTCAGTGTCAGTTTCATCATCTTAGACTTCCTTCTGGCACACACCAGTCAGCAAAAAATAATCTATCTAACGAGAATCGGAAAATAGAACATGTATCGGCGGATGTTGTTGCATCGGTAGATGTTGTTGCATCGGCTGATATTGATAATTTTGATCCATATACTATGCATCGTCAACCACACTACCAGAACACGCTTATTTGTTGGCCTGGTAACAAGAAACAAAAAGTAGAACGAGCGGATGTTGTACAGTCCTATAGTCAACCTTACAAGAAACAAAAATTGGAACAAGCAGCGGGTGTTAAACAATTGTTTGGTGTTGATGGTATCGGTGCTAGGATGGCACCGTTTACTGCATGTGTGTTTGATCCGCTGAATGATCAGGAAAATGAGGAGTTGTTTAGAAACAGAAAAATGCACCTGCTGGGTGATATTTCTGTTCTTCTATTAGAAATAGAATCACTATTGAAAATGGGAGAATACTGTATAGAGTTTATGAATAAGGTCAAACGGGAGAAAGATGAAATTAACGATGGCTGGGAGGTTTTTAAATTTCAGGTTAATGAGGAGGATCGTCTTGGGAAACAATTCGACACTGTGCGTGATTTCTTAAAGCATTGGTTTCACGTGTGCAAGAAACGCCAAGAGAGTAGTAATAGAATAGAGCCATGTTATATGGGAAAATGTACGAAGAAACAATCAGGACAAGGTCAAACCAGAGCCCAACAAGAAGCAGCCTTGGCAAAATATAAAAATCTTAGCTACACTGATAAAGCAATATATAGAGCAATCGCAAAGGAGTACTTTAAAAAAAGGGGAAGCACCGCTGCTTATACCAACGCAGATGTCGGTTTATCCACTATTGTAAGGTATCAACGGTTATTGGAACATGGTCCACTGTGTTTCCAAAAGTATGATGGAGTGACTTACAATCATGCTGGGAGCGTCCGGAGAGTATGGTGGAGGGATGGTGAGTCACCAACTGGGGGGTGTCCAAGGCCTCAACATGACCTAAGCAATCCCAAACAAAAGCTGTAAGAGGTTCAATCGAATATTGAAAATGTGCTTAATACTATCCCAGGATCGTATTTCAGCTAAATTAGATGCCATCCACACTAGAAGATTGTCATGGCACCCATAAGATGTGTATTAAACCAGTCTGGATATTTAATTTTACTTTAACCTGCAAATTTTAAAAGTCGGCACGATGCTATATAGTGTATCGGCAAAGAAGCAAGCTGGATGTGTATTGACTTGTTTATGCAAGCTTCAATAGTAACGATAGTTATCAGATGGACCACTCATCTTAGCTTGATGATAATGAATCCTAATCCCTCACAATATCGTACCATTCTTCCCAAATTACCTCAATAACCACCCTAGAAATGCATCTCTCTTATCCCTGTTGCTAAAAAAGTATGGTGTGAAGATGCTATCAGTAATGTCACCTTGTTGGCGGAGTAGCATGTAGGCATGGCAACCCACGCCGTCAAACTTCACTTCCAAAGGGTATAGTGTTTTCCCGTTGATATGGAAATCTTCTCCGGCTTTAATATCGACAATAATCCCGCGTCTCAATTGACTACGCAGACACTTCATTTCATTTACATACATCTCTCTATCTCCCGTGAGGAAATAGTGGAAGGCTTGTTGTGTGTGCACATAGTACACAATTGCTGCCCCAGTGGAATTTGCTCTCCTTAGCTGTCGTTGTAGTTCGTATAAACTTAATCCGATTGTTGTGGCCATTCTCTGATATTTGCAAGTATATTAATCTTCACAGCTTGTATATTGGAATGCTGATACTTCACTCTCTTACATCGTATTACATAATAACTATGTGAAGACCAGATTCACAACACCCATGTGATGAGCCCCCTGATGAGCCCCCATGATGAGCGTATTGATACCAAACTTCACAAGGCTGATCAAATAATTTGATGAGCCCGAACGATGACAATACACTCATGTCATCTGTGTGAAAATTATTGTTCAGTACCAACGCCCCCCGAGTTTCATTTGTTCAGCACTCAGCTCATATATATATATATATATATTTGTTTGTTTGTTTGTTTGTTTCCCTTTTCATACGCCAACTCAATAGTCAGAATGGCCAGAACAAAGCAAACTGCACGTAAGTCCACCGGAGGTAAAGCTCCCCGTAAACAGCTCGCCACCAAGAGTGCACGTAAGTCTGCACCCAATGCCGGAGGTGTCAAGAAACCTCACCGTTACCGTCCAGGAACCGTCGCCCTTCGCGAGATCCGTCGTTACCAAAAGGGCACTGAACTATTAATCCGTAAGGCGCCATTCCAACGTTTGGTACGCGAGATTGCCCAAGATTTCAAGAGTGATCTACGTTTCCAGAGTACTGCCGTGTTGGCGTTACAAGAGGTTAGTGTTTGGTATTCTTATGTAATGCTTTTGGTTTAAGAGATAAAATGTTACCTTGTAAATTGCCCTCTTTCTTTATTTATTGTTAACATATTACAACAGGCAGCCGAGGCATACCTTATTGGGCTCTTTGAGGATACTAACTTGTGTGCTATCCATGCCAAGCGTGTTACCATCATGCCTAAGGATATCCAGCTTGCCCGTCGTATCCGTGGAGAGCGCTCATAATGTCTTATTTATGTTGGTGGTGCTATTGTTGCATTGCAATGTTGTTACGACATGTTATTGGGTGAGAAGATGCTTGTGTAAGAGGAGTAATGGTGGTTCTTATTCTCGGTGGGTTTGTTTGATGATTTAGATGAAGGATGGTGTGAAAGTTGAGAATATTCGACGAGGTGGTGTGGGGGGTGGAAGGCGACTTAATGGAATTATAATGGATCAACTTTATTACCCTTGATTTTCGATGACCAGGCTATCAGTATGTTGCTTGTTAAGGACAGCATCGTGGTATGGGTTACCACAAGCCGTCTACTCCACTACTAATACCTAATACAATACTATGTTCAACGCCATGATAGCTTCAACACTATAGATTGAGCTTGTTCTGTTGAAACTCTATCTTCCACCTGGAATAAAATCAAAACACCGCTTCCTCACTATCGCTGAAAAATGAACTTTTCTTAGTGGATTTTTAAGGGAGTTCCCATTTGGCGATACATACAGCTGCCCGTCTATAATATTATAACAAATAAGATGGATGAACAAACAAACATTATATCATAATACAATACCAACAACCAACGAATTGAAGGAGATATGATAGTGATATATAAATAAAAAATAGTGAGCTCCGGGTTTAAACATACACTACATTGCAATATCTGTATCATCTAGTATTAGATTAAAATGCCTGGCACAAAATACTGCTTTTGTTGTAATGGTGGGTGTCCAAAATACTATATCTTCCTTCGGGGTGGTATGTTTGCCAACAAAACTTATATTGATGATCAAATGATAAAATATCTGGAGACTAATACATCAATTTGGAATGAAGTAAAGAAGAAGCTAAGTA
>Ga0214479_100762_pt1 | contig 16775 bp, 12 predicted proteins | sample M1_20Mar14CPVII9_5_FD_165054 | JGI IMG/M metagenome (GOLD analysis project Ga0214479, IMG submission 165054) | Marine eukaryotic communities from Monterey Bay, California, United States - M1_20Mar14CPVII9sort6BwellE14 | ecosystem: Environmental > Aquatic > Marine > Unclassified | place: USA...
GAAATCGTCTCAATAAGAGCATTCTATATCTGTGCCGTAATAGACAATTGCAGCTTTTCTTGTAATTTTATAAGGAAATATGTTTTAGGATACCATCGCTAAGTGCGCACTAAACCCACAAGCCTAGGTGAAAGTCTTATGGTATCCTTTATCCTTTCTTTCCCAGCCCCCCAATGCCCAAGCTTTTTATTTGTTGTTGCCAAGAAGATGAGCCCGCTGGCATATGATATCCAGCTCATAAATCAATAGTAACCATCTACATAAACAAATAAATAAACTATAATGAGTGTTCAAGTATATACAAAAGTGGCATCATATTATCACTGGCTGGTCGCCGCACCTCTGTAAGTCTAAGTGTATTGTATCTTATGTTCATATCTTTCATATCTTTTGTGTTTATATCTTTCATGTTCAACTCATATTCATATACCTACTTCTTTATCAATCATCATCATATACTCATGTTGTTATTATCTCTTGTCATTCATTCATCAATACTCGTTTTGTACTTTTCTCTCTTATCATTCATTATTAATGATCTTGTGCTCCTACATACAAATAACAAAAACAATATTAGAATGGGCTCAGTGGCATCGGTATTAATATGTCAACAAAGTCCAAAAGAGGAAAAGGGAAAATGGATGTGGAGACATAAGTCATTAGGATTATTAACGGGTATGATCGTAGCACCACGGATTGGATATCGATTAATGAATGCAGCAAAATATAAAGTTGGTCATCCTACAGGCAAAAAACAATTTGTCAACAAAGTATCACAAAATGACAACCTTGCATCCTGCTTGTCTCACAAGCATTCTCCATACATAAAACCCTTGGTACTTATGGAAAGTTCTTAATCCCTATTCATATTGGTGGTGCTGCCAAACATTCAATATTTGGAAAAGGCATTTTCAATCGAATTAATCCTTTTGGCAGACCCTCTCATTAGTGTGTTGTGTGCTACAGAAGATGAAGAGACATATGTGTACAGCAAGGAGGGATGAAATATGTGTATGTGGGGAATACATAAATGTTAAATGTTCCAAAGTAAAACAACAAACATTTAGATTTACATATACACTTTAAACAACTATCTCCCAATTAACACTCTTGCAACGTTTGTACTTCTGAAATCACTACAAACTCTTCTTTCGGGGGAGACCTTTTTCTGTCAGCAGATATGAACCAAAATTTACTAAACAACTTGCCTAATCCTGATGAATCATCCACGCATACTTAAATGCTGTCACTCAAATCACCATTTTGACACCCTGGAGTAATATCTGTACTCGAAGGCGACGCAAGATTAAGTGTATCTTCTTTCACGGCAGCATCGTTCATATCATCACTCTTAGACGGCAGTGAAACATCCTCTGCATTGGTATCAGATAAATCAGGCGTTGGTAACTTTAACAATCGTTCCTTGACCCAATCCTCATAGCTTTCAATTCCACCACCTTTGCCTCCAACGATTGTAGGCGCACTATCTTCTGGAAACATTCTCTTGGCTTCTTCTACTGAGGTAAAGTGTATGCGTTGTAATATCTTTTGCTTCGTAAAGACAGAAGCTAGCTTGATAGAAGCATTCACAACAGTTCTCATGATGTATCCAGCTCCGGCGATTAAGATAATCTGAGGCCTTTGTGGAATGGATTGATAAAAGCTTTGGATGAGCTTTTCATTGCCAACTTTGGAAGATTGTTTATTCGACATATCAACAATGAAAGATACTCCATGACGGAGGGTCTTTGCATCAGCATGAACAGCTAGATATTGCATAATACATGCTTGGCAATGATACCTTTCATCCTCTTTTGAAACACCTCCACTACCCCTAATCCATGTGATACTACAACCTCTATGATCTCTCCCAGTAGGCAAGTATGGGGATAATTCATGTTTTGCTTCTGGTTTCCATAGCTGATTATCTATACCATCATCACAACCAAGCTCTCCCATAATTTCTAACATCTTTGTAATCTTTTTCACAGTTTCATCTACACGAAGTTTACAATTGATTGTCGCAACTGCTAAAAATATAGAGCCAATTGAGTCAATACCATGATCTTTTAATAATTTTGCTCGGACCTCTCTCATTGCAACGAGCTCTTCTTCTGAGTATATAATAACACCATCATCAGTCAATACATCACTATCACTGAACGACTCTTGTGCTGTATCCCCAGTCTCTTGTTTATTTAGTTGCTTGACTGTCATCTTGTCTATGTACAAGTCGTATTATATGATGTAAATGGAAGGATACTTTTTACCAATAATAATTTGTTATTATCGTCGTATTGTAGTTGTATCTAAACGAGACCTGCCGGCAACCCAGTAAGATAAACAGACCCCTCTATCATATTGATATAGTTGACTAATGGTTACAACTATATAGAGCGGCGCAACAAGCTGTCCAACGACTGCAACTCACCTCTCTACTCACATCGTCTGTCACTCATGCCTCACTAAAAAAATGTTATAAGTATCGTCAGCCACAATGATCTCACAATTGATGGTAGGTAGTATATGCTATGATTTTGATACGTACTTCTGTCTGCATTTGTATACGTTATATGTATACACATGTCATGTCTTCATATCATTCATATGTATCAGCATTATAATGTGATCATTAGTGATCATGTGTGTATATGATAGGTATCTTCAACCAGGTATCTTTGACACAACCTGACATGCTAATGAATGTCATACTTAGGTTCATATCATATGTAACATATCATATGTATGTTCAAAATATACTTAGTTATCACATTTAGAGTTTCTAGGCTACCATTCTCTACACAACACTACTGAGGTTAGTTGTCTCGTACTGCTTCTCGTTTATAAATCAGGTGTAGGTAGTTGTGCCATTCGTTCTTTGACATAATCTTCATAACTCTGTTCACTTCCTCCACCTTTACCACCGACATATACTGGTGCGCTTCCCTCTGGTAACATCTCAACAGCCTCTTCCACAGTTGTAAATGAGATTCGTTCCAAGATCTTTGCCTTGACAAAGACACTTGCAACATAGATGGAAGCATTAACGAACATCCGTAACAAGTAACTTGTACCAGCAATGAGAATCACCTGAGGTCGTTGAGGAATGGCTTGATAAAAGCTTTGAATGAGTTGTTCATTGCCAACTTTCTCAGCAGTCATAACATCTTCTCGTCCTGATAGATCTAGAATAAAGGAAACCCCCTCTCTCAATGTCTTCGAATCGGCATGAACAGCTAGATATTGCATAATGCATGCTTGGCAATGATGACGCTCCTCTTCTTTCGGTACTGGACTACCAGCACGGATCCAAGTAGTAGAACATCCTCGTTTATCTACCCCGACAGTAGGATACGGGTGCAATTCATGTTTAGCGTTGGTAATAAAATCATCACTAATACCATCACTACATCCAAGCTGCTCCATAATTTCTAACATCTTTGTGATCTTATTAACTGTTTCATCTACACGAAGTTTGCAATTGATAGTTGCCACCATTAGAAATGCAGATCCAACTCTTGATTCTTCAATACCATGCTCCTCTAATAATTTTGCTCGAACCTCTCTCATTGCAGTTAATTCTTCATCGGTGTAGACGATTGGTCCGCCAGGTATAGCATCGAGAGAAGTGTCCTCTTCAACCTCTGGCTGTCGAACCTCGATCTGCTCTGTAATAACCTCACTCATATTTACTGTATATCCATATGCTATTGCGATAATATGATATGGTATGTATGGCTTATCCAAACAAAGTGATGTCAATCAGGAGGTTACTGTATATCCATATGCTATTGCAATAATATGATATGCTATGGCTTATCCAAACAAAGTGATGTCAAGCAGGAGGCAAAATCAAATTTTGAGTGAGAAAGCACATCTACTCACAGCATGCGTTGAGTGCTGGTGAGATTTCAAGAAGGCACCTGCTTCAAACAGCTTGCACAGGTAGAGGAGAGATTGTGAGGCGATATGTGTCAACTCAATATATGTAAGTTGCTCATGACAGGACAATGGTAGTGTTTTTACTTCATATTTAAAGTACATATAAAAAGATATTAGCATCTCTGAGCATCAAAAGTATCTTCCAAAAGTATCTTTCAATCATAAATTATCACAAAGATTATATCACAAAGTAATGATATCCACAATACTTTATAGCAAACAAATCTCTATTTAATATTATGCATTCTCTAAATAAATCAACTAGCAAGAAAGGCGGGTACATATCTTCTAGAAGCCCTACTCTTTCCATCAACTTCTAATCAATAATCCTCTGTACGCTTACATCATCAAACACCATCAGTGCGTCGAGATTTTCACATTCGGAATACATTACTGCACTACCTGCATCAGCCATAGCTTGAGAGATGGTAATCTCATGCTCGATAGTATTCCATTCGAGAGAGGAATCCCACTCGGATACACCACCCATATATGACCATCCTTCATCATAATCTTCCCACGCTCCACTTTCGATCTTCATGATAAATTTAGGGCAATAACCATTAGTAGAACCGCAAGTGAGTGGAGCACTTGTGGTTTTATGAATGAGTTTCACCTTTGCTGATACTTTATACTTGTTTCCAGCAATCATGCATCTACTGTCAAGATATTGAGCAGGTCCCATCCATTCTGCCCATCGTGACTCGCTTGTAATGGCAAGTCCTTGACCTGAAGAAGACTCGTCGACGACCGCAACTCCTCCCATCGTTGCCCACCAATTATCTACACCTGATGACACATCTCCATTTCGAATCAGTTCATCGCAATATCCTACTTCGACTTCTGGTTCTACGACAGTAAAACTTGCAAACTCTGGACAGTGATGACCAGGGTCTTCATATTGAGTCTTGACAAAGAGTGGCCAGTGGGTTTCTCCGTCCTTGACAAACCTTGCTTCATAGTTTCTAGTACCTCCGCTAGGCAGTGTTGCAAAGAAGCGACGATTACGATGTGTCTTTGTGTGTTCAGCCATGTTCACAGATCCGTCACTGTTCAAAGGCCAATCATATTCACCAGTAAACGAAGTCTTGATGCCAGTATCAGTATCAGTTATCTCTAGCAACAAACTATCGTCTTCAAAGGTTGATACAGCAATACCCATAGTTCGAAAACATGTTCCAGGACAATGAGCAGTACATGAAGCCGTGTGAGATACGCACTCAGGTGCAAAGGCTGTCATGCGGTCATTATCAGATACAATATAACCAGGTGTGCCGATAAGTGTTCCATCAACATCTTCAATTGCAACATTATCAATTGGGCCCATTTCTTCGTCAGTGGCTGAGATGGCATCGCAAGAACTGAGTGGTTCTGTATCTTGATCAAAGGTTAGACCTGAAATTGAGGTCCGAACATCAAAGTAGCCTTTATTCTCAGGATCTACTCGTAAAGCAGTTGAACCGGCACAACCAGTATCTCTACCTAAAGAGCTGAATGATGTATTTTCTACACGAGTGCCAGTATTTTTGTCTCCTCCACCCCAGAAAGTGTGGAGTTCAGCTCCTCTAATTGGCCACCCAGATGGCTGTGCGAGTATGAGAAATAGATGACAGAGATAGTTGAGTGAAGATCACTGTACATGCTAAGAGAAATCATATAAAATACCACTTACACATAGAGTATGAGCATTGATCTTCTCAGCCAGAGAACGATATTCTGGCGAGTATCCTATAATAGTCGCATCTGATATAGAGCACGTCGGAGAACGATCAATATCAATGCCGATGAGATTGTCCGCGAAGATGCCAGACTCGATGTTAATGTTTCGACTGTTATGTATAAAGACTCCACTCTGTCTGTTTCGATATGACTTGGTGTTCTTGAAGACAGCTGGCTCTCCCTCTGGTTCTAGACCCACACCAGGATACGTCTTAACTCCATGTTCATGGCAGGAATGGGCTGTGTTATCTTGAAATAGAGTAAGAGGGAGAATGGAAGGATTCATTTCACTTAGCTCTTCGGACATGGTATTAGTAGGAGCTCGAACTGATGATGCCATTTCAAACCAAAACCCAGAATGTTCAGATCCAGCAGCAACATTTCCAATGAATGTATTCAGGGGATTGGTCAACCAAAAAGAAGAAGGAGTGTCATCTGTTTCTTCGGGACGAATGAGAGTAATGGCGTCTCTAGTCACTGAAGCTAAATTATCTTTAAATGTGTTGTCCATTTCACCGCTGTCTTCCAACATGAAACAGTGACCATGAGTATCATATGCAACGTTGGAGTCAAGCTGTTGGTAATGATACGAGAATGAGGTTATGACATGTTAGATACAAGCAGAGAAAAGACAGTGACAACATCAGTATTCAAATAGTAAACTCACTGTCACATTGTGACTACCATGAATCACGTAGCAACGTTGGTTAGATTCAATTACCAAATTCTTGGATACAACTGAATCAAGGGCAGATCCACAGAGGTGGAAGTGCACTGGATATCTACCAAGTGTACCCGCTTGGCCAAACTTGCGGAAAGCAGCTCCTTGAAGTGTCTGTGCAACATCTGGTGTCTTCATAACCATTAGATGGCCACCCTTGTCAGAGTATGTAGAATCACTTGCAAACTCAATGTTACGGTTGAGCAAAGCAACTTCGACCGCATAGTCTGGTTCATTGTCTGAATAGGAAGTGAGTCCAATTGGTTCTGCTAGTGTCAGGGTGGTGGTGCCATCGGCAGAACTCACAGATGAGATACTTGGTGTATCAACTTGATCAAAGGTTAGACTAGGTGATGTAACCAAGATGGAGCTACCCTCTCCCCAACATGAGGCAAGGTCACCAGACTCGTCTGGCAGAACCAAATCGGTAACAACACCTCCGACGTGAGACATGGACATGTTGTCAAGATCAACATTAGATGTTGAGTCATCATCACTCAAGAGATACCAATCTATACTTGATGCACTAGCATCCAAGTCACGGAATTGGTACTGTCCTTCACAGTGTACCCAGCCATCTTGAATAGATGCAGGTGGACATTGGAGCATCCAAGGCCAACTATTCGATCCATCGGGTTGAGTGACAGTCATTTGTACTCGAAAATTCTTGGGCGTACTTGAATGAACACGGAGGTCTAAGCTAATGGTGTATACCATATCTTGTTGGATGCAGTCAGTCCATAATTTGGGTCGAGGCATGTCATAGCCATACTTTCTTCCCTTAACAGCATAATAGTAATTCAATCCATCAAAAAGAGTGTCTTCAGATTCAATCGAGACTGAATACTGACCCCCTGGACGGACGACGAACGGATAAGTGAATGGATGGATTGTTGTATCTTGAGCATCGCCATTTAGTAAGAGTTCATTGCATACGCTTCCAGAACTTGAGTTGGGAAATGCAGACTCGGGTAAGCGGAAGATCTTGACATCATCAAGGACAATATCAACCCCCGCTGGTGGGCCTTCCCAATATAAACGTCTTGAGGGCCAGTCATTAGGAGACGGTGGGTTTGCAATACGATGATCAAAGACTGTAGTCGATGTGAAATCGAACCATGTATCATCTTGATCGGTACAGACTTGTCCGCGACGGTTCCATTTCTTCTCCGGACTTGCACCCTTATCATAGATGTATGAAATCAGCTTTAGACAGGTATTACCAGAGATTCCGACAAGCTTTGCCTTGGCAGAGATGAAATATGGAACGTCAGGCACAATACAGGAGGGATCGAAGTTCGTCTGTGGACCATTCCAATTTGAAGTTCTTCCCGACCATCTAGTGAAGTAATTGCTTCCATCTTCAGTCTCAAACGATTCTGATCCACCATAGTTTCGATACCAAAGAGAAGGGTAGCCAACTCCCTGACCATTCTCAAAGTCAGTTTCAATGAGTACATTAGAACACCCCGATGGTGGGGATACATACGTTGGTACAACAGCATTCACGGGAGGTCCTTCTTCGACGATATTCTTGAGTTTGACCCATGTAGGGCAGTTTTCTTGAAGTCCTTGGATATTCAATACGCCTCCGGCTACAATAAGTGGTCTGTTTCCCACACTGCAACCAGACGATCCAGGACAAAGAGCTGAGTTCTCGGGATGCGGCGTCAAAAAGTGGTTGTCGTCTCCCGTGAGGATAATCTTAACATCTGGAGTATCTGATGTTGCCCGTGTAGATGTCATCTCAAGTATACCCTGAACGAATAGGAAGGGAGTTAGGAGCGTAATCTTGTACCCATCTGGAAAGATTAGTTTCCCTTGAATATCCAATCCATTCGGCAATTCAAGATCTGACGAGGCATCCATAGTTACACATTCTCCGCATGGAATCGTTACAACTCCCGCAGTTGGATCATATGATTTAGTAGACCAATTAATACAGGGTTGCATGTTTTCGTTACAGGCTGTTAATGTAGTATGTGATTGCAATTGCAATTAGTGGATGAAAAAATAGGACACATCATGTGCACAATCATATTACAGACTTACTCAGTGGTTGAAAGCCAGACATCTCATTTGCTTGAAGTACACGATCACCATCGGAAGTAGAAGATGCACGGATGGATTTAGAAGTAGCCACCCCCATAAATAGAGGTAGTAAGAGGAACCTCATAATATTGAACTTGATATTTTATCTCTCGACGTTGACCTTACTTTGAGTTGATTACCGTCACCGTCTGTTGCAAACTGAGATGAAGAAAACACGTTAGATATGAATAGTATTGATATGATGAAGTAATGAAAAAGACTGTCCATCACAGTACATAGAGAATAATATAATCAGGGCATATCCAAGTATGGCAGTATTTGATTGAAGTTCATTTTTGATCGATCATACCTGGCTGCTCAAACCAAACATTTCCAAGCAAAAAAGCCGTACATTCACTTACCGATATTATTAATTATATCCAATATCCAATTTTATTATTGGGCTTACAAGAGATGTCAAGCATTATTATCTGCTAATCGTATCGTTGGATTGACATCGCGGCAATCACTAATAAAATGAAAGCTTCTTTGCGAAGCAAATAATATTTGCATTAGGCCGGGTGGGGGCAGCTCACGGGGCCAAGAGACTGCATAGGAATAGGAATACAACACGTTCATTAATTATCAATCAAGTAGTGCCGCACTAGTGGAGCGCTCTGAGACGCTGAGCTAGGGGGTCAAGCACTAATAATATAATCCAAAGGTGATTAATGAAATCCTGTTATTGATAAACACCTAGACAATTTGCCTAATTCTAATTATGTTTACTTTTACTTACTACGAGTTTGCATATGCTGCCTAGCTATTTCTCCGTCAACCTCTTCACTGTAAGGACGTAGTTTTTGTAATACAAGTAATAGTGGCTGATGCCAATTTGGATTATACCGTGATGAACATTGTTGAGTATCCTTTGTTACTTCTCCTTGCAATATCAGTGACTTGTGCATTTCTGATACTTTGGGATAAAAGTGTTCATACAATGTCATTTGAAATAACGGTCCATTGTTTGCTGATTGATTTGTAGAATCTTCAGTTTGTTGCATTGCTTTTTCATTTACCGCATCTACCAGAATCATAAAGTTCTGTAATGATGTACCCCTCCGAGGTTGACATAGAAGAGCAATTCCATTCACTTCCAATGTCCGAGCAATGGTTAAGAGCAATCCGTGATGAAACTCTTGGAAATGTACACAATCAACTAGTAAACAGAGTTGGTATTGCCCTTCATCGGTACTCTTCTTTTGTGATGCTTCTTCTTTGACTAGGTTGTTGATTTCATGACATGCATCTGCTCCTTGTGGACTAGAATCCCATAGTAATAAATGAGTATCAATACTCTGTTCTGCTCTTGAGTCAGAGCTTACCGACGATAACATCTTTGCACAGACTTTATTATTCTCTACACATTTTGGATGTCCATCAGTAAGTACTACATGCAATGGTTTTGATTGTATGTCTGTACAATTGCCCGTACAAGACGTACTTGCAGCAGATGCTAAAGCTAATCCAGCAAGTCCTGCTTGACCAGCACCCAGCTCTAGTATATTGCAAGTTGTTTCATCTTCTATTCTATCTTTAATATTCAGTATTGATTGTAGACTCTTTCTCAAAGCTACTAACTGTGCATCTGTTTGTTCATCTAATTCAAGAGTATCATTATCTCCTCCACAATTCAACATCGTAGACAAAATAAACCCAGCCAACGTGGTTTCTGCATCCCATACCCGTACATTACCGGTATTATCCACTCCATGTGTTCTATGTGATAGTAATGCCTCTACTCTGCTTTGTATTGTAGACTTTTGTTCATTATTAGTTGGTTGTTGCTCTTTGGCTTCTCGAGTTTTGAATTGTATTCTGTGTCCATTTGATGTAGTGTAAGAGTATTGTACAATATCCCAATTAGCATCTATATTGTTATTCTCATCGTCATTGGGTAGTATTGTTCTATCAAGTACTTTGAAACCGGGGAATGAATTCATTGAATGTTCATAGAGCTGTTCTACTTGTGTATTGCAATTTGTTGTATCATTACTATCATTACCTAATAAAGCTTGACGTAATAATCCCCACCTTGCTTTAACACGTTCCTTCTTCTGAATATCTGCGGCATCTATGCCGTCACTACCGGCTGATGATACCATCCTCTCCGTCTGGAGAACAGCAGCAGCAAAGCAATGACAAGTAATATTGAGCGGTATCGTAATAAAATATAATAAAGTGATAGAAATTCAGTATTAGACTGCACAACTTTCTATAGATGATATACTGGTATATAATGTATTGAAATGAAGAGACACTTGCCAATATGTGATTGTGTGTCAGTATATGCTTCTAAAGTCACTGGGTTCAGATTTTCAATTGGTGGTGATTTATGACCCCCTGCAACGTTAGGCATGCTCGGGCAGGTGCAGTTTACCCGATGCTTGAGAGGGTTAAGAGGGGTAAGTAACACTACGCGCCTTGAATCTGGAATGTTCATATGTAGATCACATTCGACGGATTTTCACTTGTTGTAGTCCTGTGACGGGCTGAACTTTTTCTTTCTTCCTTTGCAACTCGGGCTCCCTGAACCCATCCACATAAAACTCTCTGCGCTGCCTTTTTAGACGAAGTAGTAATAGTAGAAGAAGTGGTAGTAGAAGTAGCTCTATTTCAGTCTAGTACTAGAAGGATCCATGCAAGGTATCCTTTTTCCTCAGTATCGCCAAATTTATTCTTAAATTGACCGGAGGAGGACAATTAAAAGGTGTTGGAGTACCCAGGTAGGGTAAACTGACGGCGAGTCAAGTAGTTTGGTAGGTGCTGCTAAGCCTCTCAACCAGCCTTTATTATGGATCGAAGAAGCCGTAGCAGAAGTAGAAGTAGGAGCCGTAGTCCTGATTATTATCATAGGTCAGATGATAGGGGTGGATATAGAGACAGAGATCGTGATTATCGAGGAGGATACCACAACAACAATAACAGCAGCAGATCACATCGAGGAGATGATAATCGAGAGAGGTTGGAACGTGAGCGTAGGGAACGCATGGCACGATTACGAGCTGAAAATGAAGCAGAAGAGAGAGGAGATTCAGTAACAACTACTACAACTAAATCGGATAATACAGATGATACTAGTGCTGTTGCAAAGAAATCAAATGAAGAAGAAACACAAAAGACAAATAGTAACAGTAATAATGATGGAGATTCTAATGACGAAGAAGTAGATGATGAACAAGATGCCATGATGAAAATGATGGGATTTGGTGGATTTGGTACTACAAAGAATAAGGCTGTTGCTGATAATCAAACAGGTGCTGCTAAGGGAGCAATTCAAAAGAATAAGGGTAGAAAGTACAGACAATACATGAACAGAAAGGGTGGATTTAACAGACCGCTAGAGAAAATGAATTAAACTATTGTGAAGGTATTAAATTATAGCTCCATATATAGTTTGAAAACAGTAGTATAAAGTGATATATGTCCCTTCACTTCTTTTTATTGCTTTCTATAATTCTAGTAGTTTCTATCCCAATAGCTGGACTATCTCTCGGCTCTTCAATTCCCAACTCACACCTTGCCTCAGCCATAATGAAGAAGCTTCCACATATGACGAGCAATTCATCATTGAGTGCAGAAAGTTTCAGTGCTTCCTTTACTTGTAGTGAGACAGAAGATACCTCCTCTGCTTCATGTTCGATATAATTACATTCACTCAATGTTGGGTGTGATTTTAAGATTGATGTTATCGACGCAGCTCGAGGATTGGGAGACTCTACTAAATGGATTTTGTTTGGACGTGATACACTCTTTAATAAGATGTCAGAGCATGACTTAACATCCTTGTCTGCTGAGAATCCAACAACAATACGTAATGATGAGGTAGGATAATTCGACTGTAATTTGATCATTAGATACTCCAGCGCTTGTGGATTGTGTGCAACATCTAGTATAACTTTGACTGGTGTGTCATTTGAGTTTGAAATGGTAAACTCTTCAAAGCGACATGATGGTCGTACTTTGACTCCCTCATTGATTTGTTCTGTTGATATTTGTTTTGTACTATTGCCTTCTTCTTTCCATATATTTTGAAGTATTGTCAGAGCTGCAGTTGCTATTCGACTATTCTCTGCATCATAGTCTACAAAAGTAGAATCAGTATGAGAGTCTTCTTCTTTACCCAACACATCATCACATTGATAAAAGTGCGACGCCTTCTTTTCTATAGCACAATCTCTCAATACTTGGACTGGAACATTATTTCCAACCAAAACAGGACATCCTTCCTTGATGATGCCGCCCTTCTCTATTGCAATCTTTTCTACTGTATCACCCAATATCTTGGTATGTTCTAAGCCAATAGTTGTTATCACAGACAGTGCTGGTTGTTGTATAATATTTGTAGCATCTAATCTACCACCCAAACCAGTTTCCAAAACTACTAAATCAACCTTTTCTTTTGCAAATATCATAAAGGCAAGTGCCGTGACAACCTCGAAGAATGTGGCGGGTATACTTTGGGTGTCACTTATGTCAAATATTTCTGTCAAGCCGTCTTTAATCAGCTCTTCTGATATTGGTACTTCATTGATCTTGATACGTTCTCTAAAGGAGGAAATATGTGGTGAACTGAATAGACCAACTTTGTAATTTGCAAGTTTTAGTGCATGTGCAACTTTGAGTGCTGTTGATCCTTTACCATTGGAGCCGGCAATATGTATTATTGATATATCATTTGTCTTTGTGTCCATTGGACTGCCAATTGATTGATGCAATCTGTTCATGATGTTTAAGCCATCATTTTTCTCATTGAATAGATTAGTTGTGTAAAGCCGACATAATAATCGATCATATGGAGTTAATTTGTTGTTTGAAGACGCCATTGCTACGGTATATGATATCTCTTATCTCTCTGCGGTGTTGAGATGAATAGTGTAGTTGAGTGTATGTTAAGAGCAAAGTTTTTTTGTTGGTAGTAATTGTCGATACAATTCACAGTCCGCAAACTCGACAACTCAGTGACTCTCGTGGCATCATAGTAGGCAGTTCTTTATATGATATTGCAATAAATATTGTGGCGTAATTGTATGGGGTTGAGATTTGAGATGTATGTTCACTTTTATTTACTCTTTCAATTGGGTTTTGGCGATTTATTCACTCGGAGAAAGTTGATTGGGAAAAAGTAAGAGCATACCAGTGGCGGCGGCGGCGGCGAAGTGCTCCTGGAATATATTAGGGGCGTTGCTAATAAGGAGTAGAGGTACTGTATACAGTAGTATAGAGTATCTGAGGAGGTACGCATCCATATTGTGCTCATAGTATAGACTGTCGGAGTTTTATGCACATAATAATCATCATCATAGTACCTATGTTTGAATTATGTTGGTTAGGGTAGTATATTAGGAAGTATATATACAAACGGCTGGCAGTTACTGCAAATAGCATTGAGTGTGTGATGTTATTCAATAACATGACTTCACTCAGAGCACAAATGCCTCCATTGATAGTAGGAGCGATAATAATGTTCATTACTATACACATATACAACCCCTCGACATTGAAGAGGTCATCAGATTATAACATGAGTGAGCTAGTAAAAGCAATTGCAAAATCTTCAACATCATCAACAAGTTATGAACAACCTGCTACTAGTAGCATAGCACATATAGATTGGCAATGTAAATCATCGGACGATATGCGACAATTAATCAACTCAACTGACAATGTAATAGTTATCATGCCCGCCAAAGCAGCTGGGTCGTCATTAAAACATTTTGCCGATGGTTGTTATGATGGTGAATACAAATTCAAAAATATACAGAAACTAATAGGAGATGATGGACCATCTGGTATCGAATCAGTATTATCAAATTCATGGAATGCTCCTAAAGTTTTTGCCTCACATTTCTGGGCGCCGGTGAAGCTAACGAGACTAGTACGAAGTACATCTCTAAGAACATTGATCATATATAGTCATCGTGAAGAAAATAGCAGATTCAAATCAGCAGCATTTCATGTCTTAAGTCAATGGTGTAAGAATGGTGGTCATAGTTCAATGTCTCAAGTTGAAACGGATAAATGCAGTATCAACGAAGAGTCTCTCATTAAGATATTGAAGGCTCGGCCGGAAGAAATGCAAATGGGTACGAATGAGCTATTGACATGTGAAACATACAATGCAATAGAAGAATATGCACCAAATATGATATTCATGGACTTCAAGAGTGCAAATAACATTCAAAGTCTGATTGCTGAAAAGTATTGTCCTCACATGGCCAATCACCATATTGCCAAAGGCGATGATAAAATATCAGTAGTGATTAAGAATGGGACATTAGTGTCACTGAGCACATGGTTAGATCAAAAGTCAAGTTATCTAGACTGGTCGCTAGAATTAAACAAACGAGCAAATTGCTTAGTAAAGACGAGACATATGGAAGAGAATCTAAACACTTGTGAAGGTGGCTTCTTGCATGCAAAGTCTATACCTAATTGAGGAGCTACTTATTTCTCTCTCCTTCCCCTTTCCCCGTGTGTATTTTAATCCTAGTAGGGAGAGTATAACACACAACACTATATAGAGACTTTGATCGTATTGAACACAAACTTCTTTATTCTAATTAGTAGTCAGATATGCATCAATAGTCAAGATAGACGCACTAGACATCATGTCATAGGTATCCTCAACTCAATACCCTACACAAACATATTACTTTCCAGCCTCGACACCTGACTCGATATAAACCCTATTGAACATTGGAGTCTCCCAATTCTCACGATTCTCAACTGCAGCCAAAACCTCACGTCTTTGGCTTGCACAAACATGATAATGCTCCTTAGGAAAGTCGACTTACATCCCTACAGGATACCGATATGTAAATTTGCAAGGTCAAAGCATGCTACAAGATATAATAGAGTAGGTTTCTACCATACTACATAACGTCGGCAGCAGCCGGCCTCATGTAGAGATTTATTCCTTAGAGAGTCGTAATTTTCAAGACCTTCTAATGTGTTTACGGGTTTATGTTATAAACATACCAGATGGTTTTGTCTACATTTCTCTTTTCCCTGTTATCACTTTATCTTTCCCTTGCAGTGGACATGGGGTAAGTTGCATTACCCCAAATCTACTTAGTTGACTCATCCTCCATATCATCGAACTTCCCATTCAAATTGCGCGGCTGTTGTTTCTTCGAATCATCAGTCAATGTACAGATTGATGGTGGTTGTTCTTCTTCCTCTGACGATGATGATGAAGAGTAGCCAGAACTAGACGAAGCATCATTATCAGCCTGTTCAGATGAATTACCCAATTGAGCATTCAATTTCATAACTTCTCGTCGTGCCGCTGCCTTCGCCTTGCCCAAACTCCATTGTCCGAATGGTTCCCAACCATTCCTTTCTCCATGTTGCGCAATAATCTCCTTCCGTAGATTTGAATGACATGCACATCCGTACATACGCACGACCTTAATATCAACCCCACCCATGGGATTCTTACGCTTGAGAGTAAAGTTAAATGGACGGAACTTCTTCTTGCCCAAACTCTTGTAATTGTCCCAACCGCGATGCTTATCTTCACCCCATACTTCGTTAACTTTGTTAATTGCTTGACCTTGGAGGGTGTCGGTTGCAGCGGAGGGTAGGAACATACTTCCACCATAGAGTTCTCCGCCTATACCGACGGGATAACCACAGATGAAGCCTAGTGGTACCCTGTGATGTGATGGTGTAGTATAGGATTATGAGTGCTTTGCAATGTGTATGGTGTGACATATCAACATCTGACACGGTGCATCAAATCAACGAGGCACACTGGGACGTATATGATATTGACATATAATATTATGACGACGGTGCATCACATCTCGGATCACAAGCTATTTCTCCCATTGATATGCAACAATTGAATGATACAAAACATCTCAATACACAACAAAATTAAACCGAAACAACTCACCTATCAGGTACGGCACTTGCCAAAACCTTGGAATAATCGCTTGGAAGTATACCGAAATCATTACCATAAATGTTAGCATCTGATCGCCCACCATGTCGGCGTTGTCTTTTGCGTGTAGATTTATGTGTCTTCTTTTCTTCACCTTCCTGTTGATGCTTAGCACGACGTGGCTCAGCTTTGGGGCTGCTACGAGGTGTGATATCCATCATATATATAGGTATGATTCGATTCTGAATGCTAATAGGAGCTACTAACATGGGCAACTACTATACTATGTATTATTCCCTGAAAATAGTGCGACAAAATGTCCCACTCTTTATGTATCCATTATTATATCCATATAGTGGGCTTAAATAACCACAACCGCCCGTGTTGATTCCCAGCTCAGCACTTTTCCTC
>Ga0214479_100763_pt1 | contig 16770 bp, 12 predicted proteins | sample M1_20Mar14CPVII9_5_FD_165054 | JGI IMG/M metagenome (GOLD analysis project Ga0214479, IMG submission 165054) | Marine eukaryotic communities from Monterey Bay, California, United States - M1_20Mar14CPVII9sort6BwellE14 | ecosystem: Environmental > Aquatic > Marine > Unclassified | place: USA...
CAGCAACCGAATAGCTGTTATGGCATCATCATTAACCTCCTATTTGTTCATATCATTGTCGGATATGGTCACTGTTACCGTCTAAATATTAAAAAACAACATTACAAAAAAATGTAATGTTGTTGAGGTGATGGCTCATCATGATTATCTTTCCTCCGGATATACACCATAATGAATACCATCCTATTACTATTTGGTGGTTATTCTTCTCACCATTATTATTATCAACAATGAATGTGTGTCTATTAGGGCCATGAGGATTATAAAGTGCACATACTAACGTCCAACCTACGATGATCGAACAACCCCACCATCACCCACCCACCTCCGTCATCACCCTATTACTCTCCAACGGTTGGTGTGCTACAGCTATAAACCCGGTGAGGCCTTTATTACTATCATAGTATGGAGTCTACAACCACATAGCCTGGTCAGAGGAGATTATATTGCACATGAGTGGTTGGTTGTTGCAATTGAGATGTTGGTTCATCAGATATGGTCAGATGATAACTTGTTGTTGTTGGGACGTCATTAGTTGCTCTACTATGGCATGGACCAACAGAAAGCCGGAACATATAGTGATAATATCGACTGTATGCTCATGCTACGGTAGAGGAACATTAGAAGAAGTAATGAACGCCCATCCTTCGATCTCTCGAATAAACCCCGAGTTATATGTCCACCACCGCTATCTGTACTTTACTCTTCAATGGTGGTAAACCCACTGCTACCAACTCGGTGAGGGCTTTATTACTATCATGATATGGTGTCTGCAATCGCACAGCCGGGTCAGAGGCGATGCTATCGAGTGTGGCTGGTTGGTAATTGCAATGAAATTTATTGTTCATCTGAAAATGTCAGTTGATAACTTCTTGTTGTTGCACCATCAATAGTAGGTGGCGTGGTGCATGAGCCTACAAATTGCCGGATTATATAGTGATAAAAACATCTGTAAGTTCATGCGCTATGCCATTGATATTTGAAGGAGGTATACCATCACTCTCCTACCCACCAATTGAGAGTACTATTTTACTCAATTTTATTAACCTATTCGGGCTATTGTATGATGATTGTACCGCTATAATGTCAACCAAACATGGAATAGTATCATATAGTAATAGTATAAACATAATCTATCGTTATTATCTACTATTGCAGTGATTATACTGCTCTTTATATACCATTTGTCAGAGGGTGGTACGATGACAAATTCGAGAGGCTGTCAAAACAATTTTGGGAGCAGGCATCAATAGTTTATCCCCTACTCAATGAACTTACAGGTAGTTGGTATGTATATCGATGGTGTTGCCTGTAATTTCATTGAGTAGTTCATCCATATTTGAAGGAATTATATCAACACTCCCACACAACCTATTGATTGCAATTGTTGTTTGTGAGTGAAAAAACTACGGTATCCAAAATAAGGCCGTCAAAACCAAAACTCGAGGGTTGACGTTTTTATCCGAATCGGCCACTAAATCTTCAATTGAGGATACATATTGGCGAGATTTTAGCGATTAGGTATGTAATGAGTCGTAATGTTGAATTTGCCGTGGCTGATCACTGATCATTGATCAGAGAAGAAGAGCAATGTAGACTACATCTGTATAGTACTATTTATTATTAGCTTTACATACGGATTGCTTAATGTGCTGCCTATGCCATGTACATGCTACTATTAGTTGATATGAGGTAGTTCCTTCAACTGGTGGTGGTACTGTCGATCGTTCGATCGCTAACTGTGAGAACAACTCCCTTTTATGAGAGATTGAGAGTTATTGAGTTTTGCAAATCGCAAGTTTGGTGAGGTTAGAGGCGAGATACTCTCCTCTGTTGTAGTTGATGCCCTTACGGTTACCTCCTCATATCATTTCTCACATAGTCACTGGTGCAATTCTTTGTGCTGTAGTTGGCGTATGCGCATGTATAAAAATGAGCTCAGACGATAAGAAGAAGAACATGTCATGTGCTAATTGTGGTAAAACCGAAGAGGACGGCAATACTACACTAAAAGCATGTGTGGCGTGTAAAATGGTCAAATATTGCAATAGAGATTGTCAGATACAACATAGACCTCATCATAAAGAAGAATGTAAGAAGCGTGCCGCTGAGTTACATGATGAAGCTCTATTTAAACAACCACCACCTAATGAAGACTGTCCAATATGTTTTGTCCCTTTGCCAAAACTACATACGACCGGAAGTAAATATTATGCATGTTGTGGAAAAGTTGTATGCAGTGGATGTATTTTTGCAGTCAAGTTATCCTCTAAGAAACGCCTTTGTCCATTTTGTAGAACTCCACCAGCCATAACTGATGAAGACGATAACAAAAGGGAAGAGAAGCGTATCGAATTGGGTGATGCCATAGCTTTGAATGCTCAAGGGTCTCACTATAGTACAGGAAATTATGGTTACCCACAAAGTCATACGAAGGCATTAGAACTGTGGCATAGGGCAGCAAAACTTGGTAATTCACCAGCACATTACAATATTGGTATTTGTTACTATCTTGGGAATGGCGTCATACAGGATAGAAAGAAAGCCAAGTATCATTATGAAAAAGCAGCTATTGGTGGTCACGTTGATGCAAGATTCAACTTAGGGTCGCTTGAGCTCAATGCAAGTAGGAGAATCAAACACTACTTGATTGCAGCAGGTTTTGGTAGCGATATTGCGATTGAGGAAACCAAAAAGTTGTTCATGTCGGGTCATGCAACAAAGAAAGATTATGAGGCAGCTTTGCACAGCCGTCAAGTATATTTAGATTCGATAAAGAGTGATCAAAGAGACATGGCTGCAAAGTTTGACTATGATAGTTATCGATATTATTAAGTCTTTACTAAGTTGTATTAGCACGACTATCTCTTATTAACATATATTGCTAAACCCAAACTCACCATTAAGAGTGATCAAAGAGATAAAGCTGCAGCATTTGATTATTCTCAGTATCGATATTATTAAGTCTCTACTAAGTTTTATTAACTATCTCTACATAACACATTTCGAGTCAATGAATAAACTAGAGCAGCTTTGTCCCTCTCGTCACTCTTCATCTCTTTATTTATCTTTTGATGTGCACGCAAAGTACTTTCATATTCATCTTTTGTAACCCAAACCCAAAGCTTCTTCACCAATTTTTGCCAAAACCCCCAGCAACATAATAAGATGCTGCTTTGTCTCTCATCTCGCTCTTCATTTCATTTAAATGTCCATGATACGCATGCAATGTGCTTTCATACTCTTCTTTTGTAACAATTCCAACCTTAAAACCATGTTTCACATTATCTAAAGACTTGTCAGACCCAGCACGTGCTGCAATTATAAAGTGTTTGTATCCTCGCTGAATATTACCTGCACTAAGTTCCATACAACCAAGATTATGCCTTGCTTGCTTATCCCCGTTCATAGCCGCAAGCTCAGCGTAATGTTGAGCTTTCTTCACGTCCATTCTCACGCCTATTCCAAGCCTATAGAATTTAGCTATGTTGTAGTACGACCCAGCGCAACCTAGTTCTCCACCCCGAAGATACAATTCAAGTGCCTTTTGATAATTTTGTGGCAAACCAAGATATCCATCTTCATAGAAATTTGCGAGAACATTAAATGCGTAAGCATTTCCATTATCCATCAGTTTCTTTACTTGTTCAATTACTTCTCTTGCTTTAGGTCTTGGTTTTCTACAGAAGGGGCACAAATCTTTTCCTTCGCTTATCTTCATCGCATAAATACAACCATTGCAGATTAGCTTACCACAGCATGATTTGAAAGTTTCTGTATTACTTCCATCCTCTAGAATTAGAAAACAAAGTGCACATTCCTCTGGAGGCGGTGGTTGTTTGAATAACTTTTCTTCATGTAACTCAGCAGCACGCTTCTTACATGCTTTCTTATGCATAGGCCAGTGAGCTAATTGACAATCTCTATTGCAATACTGAACCTCCTTACATGCATTGCATGATTTAAGCTTACCACTCTCTTCCTCGCCTTTGCCACAATTTGCACACATCGATAAACTATCTACGGCATCAACATTAGTACTATTATCAATCGGATTATTATTATCATCACAACAATGTTCTAACTTTTGTTCACATGATGTGTTCATCGTTTGATTCTTAGTTTGTTTGCTACGCCCGACCCTCTCTAATATAATTATGAAGGATACGGTTACCTATGATTAAGAGTAGTAGGGCAGACACAGTCTGATCGTCTGGCATATCAAATGAATGATGCCGCTTATCGGTAGTGATGATGTGTAGATTGACTCAAAGTCATATGATAGTGATATGATTTATGATAGTGATATACCTATGATATCGTACTTACTAAATTTCTCAATGGCGTCATCGCGCTCGGTCTCTTTTTTCTGTAGTGGCACGTCCTCAACTTTCGCCGAAAGCCGCGCCGTCATCAATATTATCACATATGGATAATACTTTCATACTCTGCTGCGTAGCATGATGCTAGAGATATTGAATGTTATAATAGTTGATTCAACTGGTGGTGGTCCTGTTTTCTGTTTGATCGCTTTTTACTCTCAAAAAATGGGCTTATCTTTTGCCTCATCGATTTCAATGACCAGATGACTGAAAGTAAGAGGCAGCGACGGCTCAGCAGCAGTAGCATATCATATTGGTTTAGAGTTAGTAGCGATCGGTCGTCGGGCGGTGCGATATCATAAGCAGAAAAAATAGAGCATTTGCAAAGAAAACTTGGAATAAACTCGACTCGATTTTATATTCCTTGTGATTGTTATTGACAACTCGAGATACGTTGCATATATCATGGCAACCGATTCATCAACAAAAGTGTGGATATCAACAACAACAATACATACAATTCTCCATCCAAAGTCTAAATCGGCCACACCACTTCGATCAGCCTCAACCGGTAAAAGCTCAGACCTAGATATAGACTCCGAAACAATAAATTGGGGATGGACAACAGCATCAATAATCTCCGAAGGCTCACCCACCAATACAGCCGATGGTATATTAGACGGTTCTCACGATATACAAATTAAAATTGAAGATGTTGAATCACAATATAATCATTTAGAATTATCAATACCTGGTAATGAAATTACAAATGGTAATGTAGTTATGCAAAATTATCATGATGATGGTGATGATGACTCTTTTACAGGTTACGATTCAGATGATAATGATCAACAACCAAAAGTTAACTTCAATGGAGAAGAGGCAGTAGGCTATCCCAACGATTTAATCACCCTAACACATTTACATGAACCAGCCGTCGTACATTGTTTACGTAAACGATACCAAAAGGACTTAATATATACAAATACTGGTCCTATATTAATAGCATTAAATCCATTTAAAAGTTGTATTAATTTATATTCAGATAGGGCCATGAAACAATATTGGGAAAGGGGTGAATTGAAAATGTTGGGTATCACTGGTTCTGGTAGTAGTAGTGATAAGGGAGATGGAAATGAGAAGAATAAGAGACGAAGTAGTAGTGGTTCAAATAAAGCAGGAGAAGAAGAAGAATTATCACCACATGTATATGAATTAGCCGATGCAACATATCGTAGTATGATGTTAAAAATGGACATGACCGGTAATAGCAAGTCAAACACAGCAGGAAGTGGAAGTGGATGTAATCAATCTATACTAGTCTCTGGAGAAAGTGGTGCAGGTAAAACAGTCACTACCAAATTCATCATGCAATACCTTGCTACATTATCAGAACGTCGTGCCGATGCCAAACAACAGGCATCAAATAATGGAGAAAGTCCAAGTAAGACATATAAAAAGAAGGGATCAAGAGGTTCCAATAAACGACCTAGTATTGTTGAGGAAGGGTCATTACGTGCCTCGTTACAAAGAGGGGGTGGTAAAGAGGAAGACAAGGTTGGGATTGAACAACAAGTTTTACAATCTAATCCAATTTTGGAGTCATTTGGTAATGGTAAGAGTGCTTCATTTGTGTTGTTTCTCTGTTCGTGTGCACACAAGAATACTTACATTCACTAATACCAACTGTACTTATCTCCTCTTCGTATTATAGCCCGAACAATACGTAATGATAACTCATCACGCTTAGGTAAATTTATTGAAATTAAATTCAATAACGAGGGTACATTAGTCGGAGCATCCATTGAAACATATCTATTAGAAAAAGTCCGATTAATATCCCAACAAATTGGTGAAAGTAATTATCATGTCTTCTATGAAATGTTAAATGGTATGAGTGATGAGGAGTTGGATACGTTGTTATTAAGTGAGTATACCATTGAAGATTTTAATATAACAAATTGTTCAGGGACATATGATAGAAGGGATGGTGTGAAGGATACAGATACATATGAGGACTTAATTGATGCGTTAGATGTTATGGGATTTAGTGATCAGCAACAGAATGATGTATTTAGTATTGCCAGTGCGGTATTGCATTTGAGTAATTTGACTATTAACCCAACGAAGCAGGGTGAGGAATGTGAAATTGATACAGAGAATGTACATTTACAACCGATATTGCAATTGTTGGGTGTAACACAAGAGAATTTAAATCAAGCAATTTGTTATTTCAAGATTGAGGCTCGTGGACAGAGTTATACACGGGCAGTACAGAAGGATACTGCCGAGAAGGGATTAGAAGCGTTAATGAAGGCTACGTATAGTGCCATGTTTGATTATATCGTGAAGATGATTAATTCAAGTATTACTGTTAAGAAGAGTGCTACTGCTGCAAAGTCGGGTAGTAGTAGAAGACGGGGAAGTAGTGGAGATTCCGGTAGTGCAGTGATTGGTGTATTAGACATCTTTGGTTTTGAATCCTTCAAGACAAACTCATTCGAACAACTATGTATCAACTATTGCAATGAGGCCCTCCAACAACAGTTCAATTTGTTTGTACTAAAGAATGAACAAGAGGAATATGAACAGGAGGGTATCCAATGGTCATTCATTTCATTCCCTGATAATCAAGATGCGTTAGATTTGATATGGAAGAAGGGATATGGTATACTTAACATATTGGATGATCAATGTCGTGCTCCGGGTACTACAGATAAGACGTTTGCCAGTGAGTGTATTGTGTTTTACATGTGTGTGATTCTTGTGTATCTTCAAAGCACGCCTCTCACAATATAATCCATCTTTTTAATCGCAGACGATTTGTACCAAAAGCTGACCAACAAGCCGAGATTTGAGGCCAACTTTCGTCAAGTTGGTGCACGACAATTTGGAGTCTTTCACTATGCTGGTTTGGTTGAATATGATACCGATGGTTTCGTCGAGAAGAATAAAGATGAGTTGCCCCGTGAGGCTACTGATCTATTACTTTCATCATCAAGTGCATTCGTGAAGGAATTGGCAGCTATTATTAGCGCATCGTCAGCACCCGAACCTGCCAAGCCAGTCCGAGCTGGGGGGAAGAAGAAGACGAAGACAGTTGGAGGTCACTTTGCTAGTCAATTACAATCTCTCAGGGCAAAGATTGATTTAACATCACCTCATTACGTCCGATGTCTCAAGCCGAACGGTGATCTAGTGCCTGATAACTTTGACCCGTTAATGATTGTCGAGCAACTGAGATGTGCTGGTGTAGTCGAAGCTGTACGTGTAAGTCGAGTGGGGTATCCACAACGATATAGCCATTCACAATTCGTTTCTCGTTATCGTACACTGGGATCACGTGAGATGAAGAAGGCAGCCAAATCATCATCACGAAAGGTTAAGCCAGTTGTGGTATTGGTTGATACTATTGCCAAGAAGATGATGGAGATAATAGACAAGTCGGGAACTCAAGCTACAGCAGCAACTTCGGATAAGAAGAGTAAATCGAGCTCTAGCGGAGACAAGGTTGATTTGTTAGCCGTGGGTATCCAGGTTGGTAAGACAAAAGTATTCCTTCGACGCCGAGCATTTGATATACTTGAGAAAATGCGCAAGGACTTTATGGCCACTGCCGCGATTAAAGTGCAGGCCATTGCACGAGGATACATTCACCGCCGTACCTATGTCGAGTATTGTCAATCCAACCTGCAGTTGCAATGTTGGGTCCGTGTCATTATTGCTGAAAGGAAAGTACAAGTTGTTCGTGAACATTTCAATGCCAAGAGAATACAAAGTGTTTATAGAAAACATAAAGCTCGAACTGCATACCTTGCGGTACTTGTTGCTACTCGTTGGTGCCAACGTATGCATCGCGGTTCAATAGGACGCGCTCGGTATAAGAAACTGAATAAGTTGAGACGTGCCGCCATTGTAATTCAATGTGTCATCCGAATGAAGCAATCTCGGCAACTATTGGAAAAGCGTAAAACTGAAGCCAAAGACTTGCAAAATGTTGCCGGGGAACGTGATAAGTTCCGTGAAAGAATGGAGCAAATGAGAATAGAGATGGATCGTGTGAAATCGGAAGCAAAGAAGGAAGCCGAAGAGGCCGCCGCTGCCAAGTTGAAGGAAGAAGAGGCCACGATTGCTGCCGCCGCACAAGAGGAGGAGTCTAATATGATGACCAGTATACAAGAGGAGATGAATCAACTCAAGGAAGAGTTGGCAAGTACCCAACAACAACTTGAGGAGGAACAACAACGCTCTAAAGAGGCAACTCAACTAGCAGAGTCGAGTCAGACACAACTCGAAAAAGCCCAAGAATCAATATCTCAACTAGAAGTCAAGTTAGAGGAAGCTAATAATCGTGTGGTTGTTGATAGTGAAGTAGATGATGATGAGTCAGATGCTAAAGAACTGTTGTTGATAAAGAAGTTAGATGACGCCACTTCCCTATCTCGAAAACAAGAGAGGGAGATCAAGAAGTTGAAGACTGAGTTGAGCAAAGCATCTGCTGTTGTGCCCAGACCCCAATCTAAGCCTGAACCTTCCTCAAAGATTAACGCTTTACAAAGTGAAATCAAATCATTGAAAGATGAGTTGGAAACCACGAAGAATGAGTTGGCCACTTCTTCCCAAGCACCAAATGGTATATCGAGTAGAGTTATCGAATCAAGACAAGATGATCTGGATGAGATTGCTGCATTGAAGAAGGAGCTTGAAAGGATCAAGAAGAAGCCGCCACAAGCAGCTCCATCATCAGAGTACACCTCGTTTGATTCTGAAAGGGACCTTAAGAGATTGAGTGAGGAGAATGAAAAGCTTCGTGAGGATCTAGAACAGGCGCGACAGTCTTCACCAGCCGTAGATTCGGCAGCAGCTGCTAAGTCATCATCAGAAAAGAAGCTCAAAAAGGAGATTGCCAAGCTAAAAGAGGCCAATGCCAAGATACTTGAAACAGCCGAGCAACAATTCTCATCACTTACAGACTTGGAGAGGGAGAATGCGGATTTACGGAATGAGGTTGATAGCTTGCAAGATGTCTCATCTAGTGATTTGACAACAAGGCTTGCAAAAGCTGAAGTACGGCTAAAGGCAGAAACGATTCGGGCCGATGAAGCTGTAGCACGAGAGGCCAGCCTTCGTAAAGAAATGCAACGAAATGGAACTGGCAGTGTTGTTAGAAGCCAATCCATCAGCGAAGAGGGGCCTTGTGATGACATTGCTACTCTTCAATACGAGGTAGAGCGTCTTAGCAATGAACTACTTGCCGCACAAGAAGCATCTAGAAATAAAGAAGAGACCTTTTCTGCCGATGATATGATACGAAAGTATGATGAGCTCAAGAACCTTGCCGAATCTGGAATGCAGAAAGACCTTGAGATTGAACACTTGAAACTTAAAGTGAGTACACAAGGTGCAGAGTTGGAAGCCTTAACACAGCAGGTGACTGAAGAAGATTTAACATTTGGTACAAGAGAGTATACAAGAGGTGGTGGCGATGCAGATATTGCCGCAGCCGAGAACACAGGTCTTCGGAGTTTAAATGAAGAGTTGAGCAGACAGCTTGAATTATACAAGAATGAGTCTGACGATTTCAAAGAAAAGCTCAAAGAAGAAAGGACAAGGGCTGATATGGAAATGAAGGCATTTTCAGTTGCATTGAGTGGCGTCGATGACTTGCGAGTTGCGGCAGAGAATATGAGCCGAGAGCTTCACTTTATTAAGAAGAATGGATATGTCCCTCCGACAGGTATGACGGGCGAGGATTCTTCTGAACATGTTGCAAGAGCAATGAAGTCAGTGGAGTCGATGGCCAGAGCAAGTCAAAGTATCGATCATCCTTCGATATCTCAAGAATCAACAGAGAATCAACCACAGGGCTTTAGTCTTTGGGATGCAATGAACTCTGTGCTGTATAAACCTGCACAAACAACAGAAACAATTCCAGAAGATAGTATACCAGAAGATACTGCTGGGGATCTCTTCTTCGCACCTAAAAAGAGTGTGAAGAAGTCATCAAAGAGAAAGAAGAAGAGGGGCGATGGTGGCAGTGTGATAAGCTCCTTCTTTTAGACAGAGAGGGCAATACATATATATGTCTAGAGTATAATTTAAACCATGATTTATGTCTTACTTCTATTCCACCTAACTATACAAATGTACATTGTTTTCCTCTCATGCTAACGTTAGCATGTTCAAAACGCCTTCCTTGCCTTACTAATCAAGTACCAACTCGTTGGGTATTGACGTCGATCACTCATGTTGTTAATACCCACGGCAGTGATGATTGAGATTGCCACACCGGAAAGGAAGATTCCCATTAGATTCCACCTATTATCTGTCAAAGTTGAGAAGACAATAGCAGCCGCTCCAGCCGGTGGATGAATGATACCCAACTTGGCCATGCCTGGGATAACAATGGCAGGTGCTAAAGCTGAACGAAACCACATGGGAATATCTGGAATATAGCTCAAACAAATAGTAACAACGAGAGCAAATACTTGGGCAAAGATTGCGTTTCTAGGCTGACTTGCCGGAGCAGCTGTTAAGTTGTACTGCAAAGTAGTCAAAGCACCCAATGGAGCAAGGATGAGTGCTAACTCCTTATCCGACTCGGTCATGATCAAGAGATTGATACGGGATAGGATGGTATGTGTGGTCATGACGCCAATAAAAGTCCATAGACATTGTCGCCAAGTAAAGGCTGGAGGAATACCAGCACCCCCGCCCTGTATCTTCTTTCCCCAACGAGTTGCCTTGTTCTTGGCACCCTCCTTGGCTTCGACTAGTGATTCTTTAGCATTATCACGAATATAGATCGATGCTTGGATAATGGATGACCGCCTCTTTGTCCTCATACTCATATTGTTTGTCTCACCTTTACTACTATTAAGAGCTTCTCCATTATCGGATCTTCGTCGAAGAGCCCCCCCAAACCGAACTATGGCTTGCATCTTGACTTTCAACCTACGCCAATTCTTATTCGTAAGTTCTTCTCTGAAGTCTTGGGCTGCCTCCAAAGGCGTTTGCATTTCAGCTGCAGATCCAATTAGCTTTGAAGCAGAGTACATAAACTTGATATTGGCTGGATTGTTGAGCTTTTCAAGCTCGGCATGGGGGTTGCCAAACATAATTACAATGCCTCGATACCCATTGATATCGAATGGAATCCCAGCGGCGATCTTGAACCCTGCTTTGGCTAACGTCTGAAGTCGTTTGTCATATGGCTATATGATTAATGTAATAGGAGAGTGAATATGAACATATGATATGAGCATTGTCATGAATGAGCATATGATATGAGCATGTATGTCTCAATAATCTCTTACCTGATCTGGATCATTAGCCAACTCATCAACATTCCTCCAAACTAGCTGACTATGACTTCCTAAGTTGACACCATTCTTACCCCTAAATGAACCACCTGGGCTCTTGTTCCTAAATGACCCGCCCACCAAGTTACCACCAACTGATAAAGCAATATATAGAGCAATTGGAAAGGAGTACTTTAGAAAGAGAGTTGTCTATTCCCACATGAGTAATGTCAATAATTGATGTAACGAGTAATTCAGTAGATATCTAGGGCATATAGTTAATGCAATTATCATCTCTATCTTTGTCTATTCTCATTCCTCTAATATCTTTCATTTGTTTTTGTTACCTCGATCATTTAAATATGGAAGTATTTCTGTCTTGTACCTCTTTGATGGTGCATCGGCTGTTCCACACTTTGGATCCTTCATGTCATTGTAATATGATAGTGTCACTTCTTCAATAAAGCCAAGAGGACCAGCATCTTTCTCCAACAATCCTCCATATTCATTTATCTTTAATCTCGTGGAAACACCATTTCTGATCATTTTATCACCAAGTCCACCATTTGCGATTCTATTAGTAATTGATGTTTTATTGACACCAGGCTGTCCTCTTGTATACTTCATCATAGGGGGTTCATCATCTTTTCCATCTTTGGTAGCATTTAATCCATACAGGCAAAAGCAAATTTTCTTCTCCCCGGTAGTTTCATCAGCATTAGCTGAACTACGAATTCCCCCATAACAATTTACACCGCACCCATTATCATCTTTGTATGGCCAAGTATCTGCCCATTTCCCCCCTTCAACCGTCCAACCCATATCTTCGTCTGTATATTCTTGTGAATCGTCAGGAAGGGAAATTGATAAGGTATGAACAGTTCTGTTTTTGTCTAAATGTCGTTGAACGAACTTATCCTCACTGATTCCCGCAGTAAACCCCTTGTCTTTGAAATATTGGGTCATTGCTGGTGCTCCATCGGCGCGTATATATACAACATTGTCCTTCTTGCACTCAATAATTCTACCTACATTCTGACCGTTACTGTTAATTATATCACCAGAGGGTGGTATTTTACTAGCTGCAAAGATCTTCTCCTTTGCCGCCGCTTTGGTAGTTGGATTTTTAATAGATGATGCCGCCATGGCCAAAAGTAATGTTGTTTCTTCACTACTATGCTTGCCTTTAATAACTTGGTCTCCCTCATTGATACGTTCCAACAAATCTTTATCAATCTTTGATTTATCAATTGCAATGGCTTTAGATAGTGTTTTGGTCACCTCATCATCCTTATCAACATCCATTAAAGAGCCAGATGAACTGCTATCATTGCTGCCAGCGCTACCGCTGTTATTGCTATACTCTGATCCGTCGTCGTCAATCATCATTACCTTATCTCAAGTGCTATCACCAATGGGGCTACTTTCACTCTGATCACTGTCGGCACAGAGGAAAGATACCGCCAAGTAATGAGGTAAATTAAACCACAACCTTTAACCTCTGGCTAGTGCATACCTCTACTAATACGATATACAATTATGTCATCTTCACCAAACAACAATCTCAATAATACTACCATTGGGGATATACAGCCCACCACAACATCAAATATTGTATCAAATGAAACATCCCCATTGCCATTGCAAACAGCAACACATGTCCGATCTCAAAAAGAGAAAGAGCTTCGTAATATAGTTGCTAAAATGATGCAAAATAAAGAAGCATTGGAAAATAAGCTTTCTCTAATAGGAGGTAGTTTGAAAGTAAAGGATAGTATGAATTTACATCAAATGAAATCTGAAATCGGTAATCTACAGAAGGAAGCTGAACTCAAAGTTGGATGGGAAGAGCAGTACAATCTAATAAAAGTGGATTATGATCAACTAAAAGAAAGATTAGATGATAGTCATAATGATGTGAACCAATGTATTGTTGAAATTACAAAAATGGATGACGATATATCAACCCTCCGGGATGCTATAAAGGGATCGGAAATGGAATTAGTTTCGGCTGAGAATGATTTAGCTAAATCAAGGGATGAGGTGGCGGAACTGAAAAAGAAGTTGGCCGAAGCAGAGAGCAGAGCCTCGGATGGAGCTGATAATGCCACTGCAGAACAAGGTACAACCAGAAATTATAATGAACATGAACTCCTTCTCAATATGATGCGTAATGATCCTAGCGCTGCCTACCAATTTATGCATGATAACTTCCAACAGTCAAAGAAACTTGCTATTGACAGAGCCACTGCTGATTCTGTAACTAAATTGGACAGGATGGAGTTGGAATTAGCTGAGGCAAATTATGATAGGGCACTTCTTACAGGTCGAAATTATCAATTACAACTGGATAATGATATGATGCATGAAAATTGTATGCATTTCGCAAGGACAGCTTTAAGTGCAAGTCAACAGATTGAATTATTAGAAGCTATGCCTCAATCAACTCAAGATCAAGATGTCACTCGTTTTCTAAGTGAGAGTTATCTAAAAGATATTGTTTGTCAATTGGCAACAATCCAAGATGAGTCTACTAATGGACATGGTCTCGTAATGCCAGTTCCTATCACCGAGCAGAATAATACTCCTCCTCATCTTAGGGTTGCAGAAGATCTAAATCCTATCCAACTTCCCGATGGGGAATTTGTTGACCCTCTACCTGGTTTTTTGCAAGTTGTAACATTTGAACCAAATTACAATGCAGAACAGGGTAGTAGGCATGTTTTGGACAAGTTGGAACATGTAATTGAGGATATTGTTACTTATTTCAAAAGTGGACAATATTTTGTTAAGGATTATAACGGTAAATTCGTAGCAGTCAAACCAACAGAGCTCAATGCTTTATTATTGGTTTGTCTTGCATCAATGGATGCCCTCGGGAGGGCTCATACGTGCTGGAAACGTGGAATTATGTATGCTAATGCTGGTGTATTCAGCAAGAAGGAGTATTCCTCGAGGATCAATGGTATTGTTAGGAAGTTAGCTGGAATCATTGGTGTTCACCCACGTGCACTTCGTGTTGTGAGTGGTAGTGCTGGGGGATTATTCGGTATGTACCGATTGGAGTGGAACGATGGTACCAAAGATATGGTATTAGACATCTTGGATGAATCAACACGCATCCATTGTAAAGATGGAATCACCTGTCCTTCTTGGATGCCACTCAACAATTTGGGTATTGAGGCAATCCCACATCCTATCCGTGTACGGACTCAAGCTATCGTATATGTAATTGCCGAGGATGGATTTTTGACACATCTTCTGAATGAGTATAAGATTTGGAAAATTATTCCGTGCATCCTCCTGTACAGCAGTGGTCATCCAACAACAGACAACCAGGCTACAACCACTCTGTTATCAACGGAGTTGAATTTACCTGTACTGTGAGTATATTACACTTTGTTCCCAACTATATCACCACAATATCTCAATTATTCATTTCTAATTCTATACAGGGCGCTTGGAGATGGAGGAGGAGGCTCACCAGAAGTTATGGACAGATTTGATTCAGCTTCCGAGTCATTTGGTGGAACAAAAGTGAACCATTGTCTCTTACGTCCTTGTCACTTGCCACTTCTCATTGATAATGTCAATGACATCGACGAGGTAGTCGAGGTACCAGGGAAGGAAATTAGCAAAGAAACCAGGAAGAAACTAAAGAAACTTGCCAAATCGGATTCCCGTTGGGTACAGAATGCCATGTGTCCTCGGCTTGGAAAAGCCCGTCAAAAAGATATAAACCAATGGTTGGAGATTGGTTATACTGTTGACACCGCCCAGTTTGATAGAGCCAAGTTGTTTGGCTTGATTGTAAAACTGCTAAAGGCTTCAGCGATTCATCTTCGAGGAAACACCCCAACGGAACCTCCAGAGAAACTGACAATTGACGGCAAACAGATTCTCCCTTATGTGTAGATATCTTGGGTCGGGGGGGGGGGGGGGGGGGGGGGGGGGTAGATCAGTAGTTAGGGGACTATAACTACTAATTATGTTACTTGTACTATACTGTATAACTACTATTTGCTACTTACTTGTCTGTTCTAGACTGGAGGGAGAGAAAGTTACCACCAACTGACCCTCTTCGTCTTACTCTTCTAAATGAAGTATTCAAATTGCGCTCACTGCTACTACCTCCACCAGTTTCATCATCATGCCGGAATAATCCCATTTTGGGAAGATGTACACCAGGGATTGGGAGTGCAGATCCAGAACTCTCAGACCATAATACACCCGGTAAACCTATAAAAAGTTCGCGGAGAGTAGGTAAGTGCAGATCTTATAAGATATAAAGATATGGACACATGATATGTTCATAGATACTCACCAACTCCCGGATCCACTGGACTGGCTGCTTCATAATCCTTCCTACTGGCATCTGTTAAGCTTTCATATGCCTCAATAGCATTGTTTGTTGAATAATCATTATCGGCATCAGCCTCCTGTGGCTTATGTTTGATAAATAGTCCACTACTACTTAACTTGTTTGCTGCCTTACTGTCAGCAAAGCTACTTCTCCGACCAGTCTCCACATCGTCCCCGCTGTCGTCGACTTGTGGATTAAGATTGACATTGTGTAGCTTTCCAGTAGCTTCGTTGTAATGCCATAATTCAATACCATATATACCAAATATTAAATTGGTAACTGCCAATGACTGTGTGAGGATATGAGGACCACTAATGTTGGCGACCGGGTCATTGCTATTATTGTCATTAAAATTATTCAACGCCTCGGATGAGGCAGATAATGCAGATGTCGCTAGTGATACACCCGATGCCGATGCTGTTAGTTTGTTCACTGACTTTCTAAGGTTTGAGCCAAATGAGTTAGTACTACCACTGTTCTTCATCGTTGAATAGATAATTTGATATTTTGGATCGAGTCGAAGTTGTATATATTATTGCAATGCTCAACTTCTACATATACTAGCAGCTGTTGTCCGTCGTACCAATGGTTCTACTGCAATTATTATCGGAAGGGCTTGTGGGTAGAGAAGACAGTAGTAGTAGCACATATTCACATGATAATCGACGGTAGACAGAACCACAGCATGTGGTATCTACCAATAGCGTAGGCGTATCGTCTCTATCTAAGTCGAAGTACATACGCTCTAGAATGACATAAAGAATAGTCACAAATCACACGCCAT
>Ga0214479_100765_pt1 | contig 16738 bp, 9 predicted proteins | sample M1_20Mar14CPVII9_5_FD_165054 | JGI IMG/M metagenome (GOLD analysis project Ga0214479, IMG submission 165054) | Marine eukaryotic communities from Monterey Bay, California, United States - M1_20Mar14CPVII9sort6BwellE14 | ecosystem: Environmental > Aquatic > Marine > Unclassified | place: USA...
GCAAATAAGAGAAGAACAACAAGTTATTATCTCAAGATGAGAGAATCACACAATAAGTCGTTAGTTCTAGGCGTATCATCTAATTCAATCTGAAATGGATAGTGAAACTTGAGCAATAGAGTTTGCTTGAATCTTTGTGCCATTGACTTTGTCAGTTGATCATTCCCATCTTGGATTGTATGCCACCACCAGGGCAAAGCAATTGTTACATGCATATCTAATATGAAGAATAGTAATTTGCAAGTTAGAAAGATACATTACATTTGCACAAGATATGCACGAATGTAAGAACATATCATAAACACATCAACTCACCCTCCACAGGTATTATATTCAAAGGAGCTATATAACATCCCTTTGTCTCTTCATTCGTTTCATGTTGCAATGGTTCCAATATCATACGACGGGCATTAGCCAGTATACTTCGTGTAGATTCATCGCACATTACAAGTATAGTACGATGGCTTTGATTGCCTTTCTTCCAATACTTTAATGTCCGTTCTATTTCAAGCTTACGCAATTTGACTAACTTTGAATGAGATGATACGCCTAGAACTAACGACTTATTGTGTGATTCTCTCATCTTGAGATAATAACTTGTTGTTCTTCTCTTATTTGCCTCCTCGACTGTTGTTTCGGGGTCAAGTACCAAATTCTTGAAATGATCTATAACTGAGTGTGTTGTTTCATTACCATCTTCCTCTGACAACCATCTTGACCTTCGTATTCTGTTGGTATAGTAGAGAGCAGCAGATAGAGCGATTGTACTGCTGATGGAAATGATTAATGTTGCAGTAGTAGAGGATATCTTCTTATCACTGCTACTGACCATGATTACTAATTCTCTAATTCCTAGGCCATTCACTAACTTCAACCGCTGTTGCTACTGATAATACTAAACCTTAAAAGACAATAGAAGGAGATATAACATCATCAACTCTACACATCCTCTGGTCGCCGTCATAAAAAAATCTTCAAAAAAAGATACCCAAAATCCACCACCAATTGAAAGAGTTCATACTTACATAAAAGAATGATATACATATCAATAGAACGGTTTAAGTATGACTGCAATCGTCAACCTATGCTGCCCTCAATGATATGTGGTTATTTGCAGCAGCGATCATACTAGACCGTCTACGTTACCCAAAACTTCTAAATCGTCATTTTTTATTTTTTATTCTCCTACCTCTCAACTCCTCATTCTTCTCTCCTAACCTGAGCGGCGGCTATGATGCAATACAACAGGGTATCTGCGACTATATTGATATTATTACAAGCAATCGTCATCGCATCAGGTTTTACTCCGCCATCAATTGATGTAAGATACCCTCAAACACAAATTATAAACATACCCACATCTCCTCTCCTCGGCAAATCCAATGATATATTAGATGTGGTAAATATCAATGATAATGTGATAGATATAAATGATGAACCGTGTATTGTTGGTGAGAATGTAGTTGATGCATGTGAATTACCTACTGATGTATCTACCAATGCAATGAGTAACGATATATCATTACAAGGATCGAAAGATATTTCTTTGCAAGGAACTCAAACAAAGCTTTCTGCCGCAACCAATTTAGGCAAATGCATATGCGGAGCAGGTTCTTTTGCTTTACCTCATGTATTCTTAAACGAGGGAGTACTGGGAGGTACAATTGCTATGATTAGTTGTGGCTACTTAGCTGCTATTACAATGCAGTCAATAAACAACTCACGGTTTTTGGTAGTAGAAAGTATATCAAATAATGGAGAACAAAGACGGAATCCACCCACAAGTTATGTTGAGTTAGCCGATATGGCTTTGGGAGAGAATGCTGCAAAAGTTGTCTTTTCATTGACATTAGCAGCTTCTTTGGGTGTATGCTCTACATACATAGTCTTTGTCGGGCAAACACTAGCATCGTTATCGGCAGACGTTGAATCAAATAATATAATACATCAGATTGCACCAATGATAGATCAAAACACTTGGGAATTGATAACAGCTGGAACTGTATTACCACTATCATTAATAAGAAACTATGGGGTATTCAAATTTACATCTGCGCTCGGTGTTAGTGCTGTTTTAGGAGGAATACTGGTCACGCTTGCATACGGAGTTCTAGTCGACCCAGGCGGTGGCATAGTAGTAGCATTGTCAACGGAAAGTCAATTGAAGATGTGGCCAGATTCCTTCTCAGATGCATTTGGTGGGAGCTTCGGCACTATAGCCTATCTGTTCTGTGTCAACTTCTTGACGTTCCCAATCATAAATAGTATGAAAGATGCAAAAAATGAGTACAATGGGGCAGTGTCACTTGCGGTAGGGTCGATATGGACGGTCAATATAATCTTTGCTATAGTGTGCCTGGGCTTCTACGGGGATCAAACCGAAGACTTGGTACTTCAGAACCTTGACAATGGCCCATATTTATCAGCACTGAAGATATTGCTCTGTATAGATCTTCTGTTCACATTTCCAGTGGTCTTTTCTAGTGGAAGACAGATACTAGAGAATGCGCTAATTAGAGAGGATATACAACAAAAGGGAGAAGGTGAAGGAGATATTAGTTTGACATTATCAAGAACGGCAATAACCAGTGCAGCAGTTGCAACTTGCTATGGTCTGACCAAAATCGGAGGCTTTGGAGTTGTGGCAAACTTGATTGGAGGTGTAGCTCAAGGCACTCTCGCCTTCATAATACCACCAGCAATAGCGATAGCCCTATCACGAAGAAAAAGTGAAGGGTTTGAAGCAGAAGAGATACCAAACTGGCTGATAGCCTCATTTGGAGTTGCCGTAGTCTCTTCCGTCACATATTTTACCCTAGCTGAATCTTTTACTTGAAGATAAATGTACATAACAATGATAATAATGTACATAATACGATATCTCTTCGTTGATTTATTTATCTTATGAATAATCCCCCATAACACTTTTCCAACACAATTTAAATGGATTTAATCCCCACTCTTTGATTGTTATCAATGTATTGATCAATTTTTGAGCCTCCATTTTGTTACCTAATTCTCAATCAGTAGAGAGCTTAGCTCCCCTCAATCATATTACCCTCTGAACTTTCAGTATTATAATTTAATAACTTTTCAATAAGATCTACATGTGTTAACATCATCCTTCTGCAGCAATATCTGCGTAGACCGAGTTCATCAAGGGCATCGCTGTTAGTTATAAATTTGTATTTTGTGTTGTTGTTATTGGTGTGTCAACATATCACGTCGTTTTCATCATTTGTGAAGATTCGATAGAAGAAAAGATGTTATTTAGTTAGTATATGGCGTATGTAATATTGCAAATTGCAACGTAGCAGTAGTTGTATACAATAGTTTTGCAATCAATATCAAAACACAGATGTCAAAATTTTGTATCTTTTGTGGTATCTACTACTCACCCTTCTGAATAATCAGCCTGCAACAAGTGCAGATATGTTTCCCACTTATTCCCTATTACCTTACCGCAGGTGAAGCATCTGACGGGTATAATCATGGTTTATAATCACTGCTACGATAGAGATAGTGCTCTCGAGTAAAAGTTGTGGTGAATCGTACTCATAAGATAAAATACGCAAATACGCCCGCCTTTTTGCAAAAAAAAAACACTCTCATAAAAATCAATAGATCTAGATCACACCAAACATCTTCAGAGCCGCTGGTCTCCACCTCTCCTCTCATCCTATCCACGATAAGACGATCTATACTAGTTAATTATTATCTGTTCTTCTATAACTGTATTTGCTATTGTCGTTGGCGAAGTGTGCGTAGAACACAACACATCACATCACACATTAAAAAAAAATCAAAATATGAACTCTCCATTACCTCCACAAAATCAACACGATCAGCATGATCCTTTCGCTGAGGACTCTGATGATAGTAGTGTCTCTTCATCTGAAGCAGAATTCAATAGGTGAGTTGTTTCGTAGGCGTTGTGTTTGTTGCTTTTGTTTTGTTTGTTGATGACACCATGCTCATATCTCGTGTTCTCTATATCTCTAAATACATATCACATCAGCGACAGCGATGAAGAGGAGCCAGAACCCGAGCCAGTATTATCAGAGAATACGATTCTACAAATTAAGAATAATGATCCCACTCTTGTCAATTTGACAATCGATATGGTTGAGAATGGGCTGAACAATTCATCTACTGATTGGGCTCAACTTGGTACTGATATTGGTAATCATACACATTTAAATCAATTGGAAATTAATGGTACCAAGATGCAAGAGATTTGGGATGATATTGAAATGTCACAGAAGTTCATGAAAGGTGTTACCTCTAGTACATCAATCACTCACCTTACTTTGGAAGACGTAAAGATCCCATCGATGCACACCAACTCCTCATTGGATAATCTTTCCAATCTACGTAAACTTGAGCTTGTTTCTTCACACATCGGAGAGGGATATACCGCATTAGGCAAGCTACTCAAGAATCCAGAGTCAAAGTTACACGAGTTGAAGATTGTAACTGGTGACTTCTCTTCGAACAACTTGAGGGATAGCTTGGAAAACAATACAACATTAAAGAAACTACATATTCAATTCCATAGTACTAATGGAATTCAAGTTGCTTGGGCATGCCGCAACTCTGCTATCGAGGAATTGGCCCTTGTTGATTCCGATCGATCATGCGAAAAAGAATTAATTAGGGTCGGAGAGGTGTTAAAGAACAATACGACTCTCAAGGCATTGAAGCTCAAGTTTGGAGAGGCTATTACCACTACTGGTTGGGAGTCATTCAATATGGCTCTACGCAATAACACGACACTTACCGAGTTAGATCTGAGTGACAATAGCAACTTCAACAATCAAGCGATCCAAAATTTTGCCACGGTATTGTCCAACAACTCTACATTAAAGACACTACGCTTGGAGAACCTTCGTCATGTCACTCGTGATGGCTGGAAAGTCCGCGTTAGTATTGTTTTATGATATGAATTCGTCTGTTGTATAAAATTCTCGACGACTTGGCTCTTTTATTTGACCTTAGTTTGTCTTTATTGATTGTCCTTACATATCATATGTACTAATATATGTTATAATCTCCTCTCTTTCGTCATCATAAATTGCGATAATGCGCATCTTCCAGGAGGTCAATTCCAACCTTATATCTAAGGAGTCCAACCTGTCAATTAGAAAGTCTTTACATGGGGCAGAACGTACTTGACGGAGGTACATTCAGAGAACTAGGGTCGAGTTGTTGGCGCAATAAGACTTTGAGAAACTTGTGTCTACGGCTGCCAACCACTGCTCGTGGTATTAATACTCCTCGAGTTGGTTGGAATCCTTGGATGAATCAATTGACAAGGATCGTTTATAACAAGAGATCTATCATTGAGACCTTCAACTCAAATCACATGTTGGAAACAATATGTTATCCACATGACGAGAGCAGGTTGGCAAGAGATATGATGACATGTCCACTCATGGGTAAGAATCTACCCACTTACTTGCTAATGAATCGTCGTGAACAAGATAAGTTTGGATTGGCACGAAAAAAAATTATGGAAGCTCATTACTTGAATCAAGAGGTGGTTACTGATAACAGGAGATACCGTGGATACAAGTCTTTAATGGAGACGATTTTAGAATCAACTGATAACATGGAGAGGACTGAACGACTTCCCAATATTATGGCCTGGATTCTACGTGACAAGGATGGGTTGCCGTTGATGTTTGAGTTGTTACAGAGGATGCCATCACTATGTGAGAATGTTGGTACCAGGGCTCGTGCGGCTCATGCCGTCATGTCAACAGCCGTGGAAGTGCCAGCATCGAAGAAACAGAGAAGTGAGTGATGATACTAAAAGTGCAGCTAGAAGGATCGAAGACTCCGATGATTGCGAGGTCTGAGCTGATGAAGTGGATTGGATCTACTTCAATCTTCAAAACCTCCTCTCTATGCTTCGCCCCAAATGAACACTACCGGAATTGAATGGAGAGTGCAATAGAATGATTTTATGCTTTAATCTAGATCATTTACACTCTACCAATGTTACATGCTAATCTATTCTACTTTTAATCTTCTACCTATACACATTTCATTCCTCTTTTGTTGCTGACCCTTTTCTTTCCTCTTCCCCGTAGTAAGCTTTTAGAAGAATGTCCTTCAACTCACTAACAAGAGGAAACCGTGGATTGGCTGCTGTGCACTGATCATCAAAAGCATCTTTGGAGAGTAAGTCCAACTTATTTATAAACTCCACCTCATCGACACCAGCCTCTTGAAAGGACATGGGTGTTTCAAGCTTAACCATTAACTCCTTAATCCTCTTGTTTAGACCGTCAGCGTCGTGAGTAGGTGCTCCGAGATGCTTTGCAATCTCTGAATACCGACTTGCTGCTTGTGGATAATGATACGAGGGATATATACCCATTTTTGTTGGAGATTCACAGGCATTATACTCAATAACATGTGGAAGCAGGATAGCACAAGCCAATCCGTGTGGAACATGAAACTGAGCTCCGACTTGGTGACTAAGACTGTGACAAATACCCAGGAAACTATTGCTGAATGATATACCTGCGAGGGTACTAGCTCGATGACATGCATCCCTTGCTCTTGGTGATCCGGTCATATAACTCTCTGGTAAGTTCTTGAAGAGTAGATGCAGAGCTTCTAGTGACTGTGGTTTGGTGAAATCATTCTGGGCTACCGATACAAAGCTTTCAATCGCATGGGTGATCGAATCAAGGCCTGGATATGCTACCAAAGATTTTGGTAAGCTATCACACAAGGTACTATCCACAATGGCAATATCAGGGGTTAGTCGATAGCTTGCAATTGGATACTTGTGCCCATCATCTGCAGTAACGACGGTGAATGGTGATACTTCTGAACCCGTGCCTGAGGTTGTTGGAATTGCAATCAAAGACTTAATCTTCGACCCAGCTTTGGGGAATGGACACGTCCTCTTTCGAATTTCAATGAATCGAGTTGAAGCGTCTTCTAAAGTCAATGATGGATGTTCATATTGTGCTCGAATGAACTTACCAGCGTCCATTGGACTACCACCGCCTAGGCAAATCATAACATCAGGCTGAAAGGACTTGAAAACCTCAACACCATTGCGGATGCACTCCATGTCTGGATCGGGATGGACATCAGAGAATACTTCTACCTCCATTCCACTATCCTTCAGGCACTTTAGTACCCGTTCTGATATACCACTTCTAACTATGCCCTTATCCGTCACAACGAGAGCTCGATTTAATCCATTCAACGAGCTTCCTTGGAGTACTTCTTCCAGACATCCTCTATTAAAGTACAGCTCTCGAGGTATCTTCAGCCACTCGATGTGATTCTGCCGTTCGGCAACTGTTGTTAAGTTGATCAAATGTTTGGGGCCTACATTGCTTGAGATTGAAGAGCCCGCATTAGTGCCCACACCCAATGTAAAGGAAGGATCGATGTGAAAGTTCATCGCTCCTCCAATTGCTGCAATGGATGTCGGTGCATTAACTAAGATGCGATGGACGGGTACCTCCTTGAGGAATGCCTCTTCTTTCCTCTTTGCCTCTTGTGTGTTTAGGTCTGATGTATAGAGACCAGCGGTGTGCCCTATACCTCCCGTTAGTGCCAACTTTCGGCAGAGTTTCACTCCATCTTCAAAGTCGCTTGCCCGATAAAGGGCAAGTACTGGGCTCAACTTTTCCTTTGACAAGGGATTATCATTTCCAATAACCGTCTCTTCAGTGGCAAGAACAACAGTGTTCTCCGGAATAGGACTTAAGTTTGCACGATGAGCAATCTCTTGAGGTGTTTGTCCAACGATGGCAGGATTAATATGACCGTCCACCTCAATGAAGGTAGCAAGCTTCTTTCTCTCCTCTCCTTCCAAGAAATAGACACCTCGTTTCACCATACGGCTCTTGAGCTCATCATACACAGCATCAAGAGCAACTACACTCTGTTCTGAAGCACATATCATGCCATTATCAAATGTCTTTCCCAAGATGATTGATCCGCAGGCATTTTCAACATTGGCAGTCTCATCTACCAAGATTGGGGCATTTCCGCTTCCGACACCGATGGCCGGCTTGCCACAAGAGTAGCTTGCTTTCACCATGCTAGGGCCCCCAGTGGCCAAGATGAGCTTTACCTCATCACTCTGCATTATCAACTTACTATCCTCCAACGTATGGTCTGTGATGCATTGTACCCGATTCTTCGGTGCACCCACTTTCTCACCGGCTTCTCTACAAATCCGGACAGCCTCTGCAGTTGAGTTGGCAGAATGAGGATGAGGAAGAAAGACGCCAGTATTCCGTGTCTTGGCCAGCATGAGACATTTTGATATTGCAGTAGAAGTTGGATTTGTAACAGGTGTAATGCCACATACAGGACCGACTGGACTAGCATAGGTTCGTATGCCGTGAACATCATCACTGCTGACTAATCCACACGTCTTACTATCCTTGTATCGATCACTGATCAACTCACAAGCAAGACCGTTCTTGAGCACTTTGTCTTCGAAGCATCCCATTTTAGTTTCATCAAATGCCAATGAAGCCAATGGTACTCGTGATTTGTTGGCCGCCTTAGCAACCTCGGTGAAGATTCGATCGGCATCTTCTTGTGATTGCTTTGCAAAGGAATCTTGAGCTATAGACGCTGCCTGAAGTATTGCAGCATGATGTAGTTTAATGGCATTTGATAATCCATTTAGTATTATCTTTGTTGTTTGGACAGAAGGCTTATTGACTTTGGATATTATTGCAGTGGTTGTTGCCGACATATTATTGTTGTATTTTGATGTGTTGTTTATTATGTCTGCTTTGTTTTGGTTGACTTCTTCTTGCCTTATATTAATTGACTGTCTATGTTGTTACGATTTGTGATTTGTGTTGAATCTGCTATTGTTTTGTTGGTTGACTTCTTTTTGCTTTATTGTATTGACTGTTTTAATTGATTGTGTTGTTTTTGTATTCAATCGCTTTGTTATATTTATGAGCACGATGAGTTCTCATTAGGCTTCTTGTCTCTCCTCTCCGATTAGCATGCAATGTACGAGTCTTGCATTCTTAGAAATTCTTGGGTGTTAGTGTTCTCTTTCTGTTATAACTTCGGCACAATAGACCGCGTCATCTCCCAAGTGGTACCAATCATAACCATCACATTCCGAATGATATTAACTCATCATAACAATACTTAATGTGGATGACATATTAAATAACCAATGGGTATACTGAATACCTCCTCGCATCGGGCTTCTCGTTTTCTGGTTGTGCACCTTGACATGTATGATATACACCACCGCTCTCTAAAACTACCACCGCCTATACCAAGAATACTATATGTAAAGTACCCTACATTGCATTAACATCACTCTCCTAGTATGTGAACAACATATGTCATCTCTGTGATCCTTCTTTCATGATTCTATAACATAAACAAAACCGGTTTTAAAATAAACCCCAATAAACAATATAACTTAGAATCTCTCAGGACCTCTACTCTATAATCCTCTCAAAACAATCCAAAACGAAATTCAGTCCGGTTGTGCCTGTTACTAATACTGATAGTACAGCAAATATTGAAGTGTAATAAAATTAATCATTTTTTTGTGCGTGTTGTTGTTGCAATGATATATCTCGGTGTTGTTTAGTGTCAAATTATGATAACCCTTCAATGTCGTACAAAATTAATGATATTTCTAGACGATATAATAAGTAATTCCGCGTTATCTACACTATCTTTTTGATTCTATTGACGCCAGTAGAAGTGCTTTAGTAGCGGCTCTCGAATCGTTGTAATCACGGATCCGTCACGAAATTAATAGTCTCATAACTCATATTTCTGAAGTTGGTAAAGAAGAAGAGATCAAAAGAAGGCGTACTACTACATACTATGACGGCATGGTCAATAGCAATAAAGACAGTAGGTAATACTACTCACAACAATGATAATCTACGCCATCGTTCAAAGTCAGAAGGCGCCGCAGACTCTACAAACTCTCAATCAAACACTCAATCATGCACGGCTGGCAACTCTACCAACTCTACCACTACTACAAACCAATCACCAATAACATCAAATGATACATCCACCTCTAATTTTATTATAAAGGTAAATCCAGATGATCCAATATATACACTGCATAAACAAATTGAGTTAGTTACTGGATTAAAAGCTAATCAACAACGATTGATATATAGAGGTAGGATTATTAATTGTCAAAGTAAGAATAATAGTACATCAGCCAGGTCTGCTGTTCGGTCTACTCAAGTTGCACAAGATACAAACAGTGATAGTCAGAATGATATAGAGGCAAATCTAGGTGATGCACTAAATGATCAATTTCCAACCTATACAACAACAACATCACAAATTAATACTAATAATACACTAAGAGTGCGAGATGTAAATGGATTATGTGATCAACAGACTATACATTTGGTACCGCGTCCTACTATCCGCAATACACCCAACTCTACTGCAAATACTACCAATGCATCATCCGAGGTTGGTACTGAAGTTAGCTTAAACAGCATGCTAAATACCATACCAACACATCATAACACTGCAAATAATTCAAATAGTAATTCAGATGTTGAAACAATGTTATCAAATATAACTGCTTTACAAAATGGTGCCGCCACAAACGGTGGAAATACTACTTCATTGACAGGTGAGGCTGGAATGTCGTTATTGGCTGCCTTGTTAGGTGTTGGTGCTAACAATAATAATAACAGTACATCAAACTCCAATGGGGCAACTGCTAACAGTGGACGAGGCGGCACTACAGAGAATACCAATACAAATCAACAGCAGCAGCCAAACAGTGTAAATGGCAATACAACAGGGTTAGGATCAGTGATTAATCAAGCAGTACGAATGGGTGTGTTAGATGTAGAAGAAGAGAATGAAACTTTAAGTGGAAGTGGTGCAAGTAATGTTCGTATAATGAGACCAGGTGCCAATAATAATGGCGGACAGATTGTTGGTATACCAGGCTTGGCATCCACCAATCCAACAACACAAACAGCAGCAACAAACCAATCTGAAACTTTTCCAAGATTAGCACCATTAGGTAATACAGCAAGACGTACCATGCGTAATAACAGAAATCCTAATACTCCTCGAAACACCAATGGTAATTCAACATCAGCTGCTACATCAGCAAGGGTTGCCACAGCGCGTGCAGCACGAGAAAGAAGAGAATCATTAGCAAGATTAACAGAAGATGATATAAGAATAACTAATTTGGGTAGTGTTGAACCTATTCGACAGGGTTTGTTGACATTGCATACCTTGTTGGGTAATGCTTTATTGATTGATGATGATCAAAATCAGGAACAACAAATTCAAGAACAGGAAGTAAGTGTCATTGATGACAGTTTGATACCAACTCCATCACAACAAACTTCATCATTACCATCGTCGGCTATTAGACCGTCGAGTAGTATTAGAGCACCATTAGATTCATACAGACGATGGTATCGAGGACAATGGTTAGATGTATTAGATACGGTAAATCAATGGTTAGAGGCTACAATTGTTGATATTGTATTACCATGTGATATATTGAGTAGTGGGTATAGATTTAATAACAATACTATTGGTAGAAATAGACAAAGAAGGACTAGAAGGAGAAGGAGAACACCAGATGCAGTAGTTAGTGCAAATGATTTAGAAGGACGACGACGATTGTTGTTAGAGCCCATACCCGATACTGAAGAAGAAGAAGACGAGTATGAATCAGAAGTTACAAGTATATCACACCTGATTGATGAGGGATACCGTCCTCGATCTGATAATACCAACATACAATTACTATTAGTACATTACAACGGATGGCCACATAGATGGGATGAATGGATACGAAGTGACTCGGAACGTATCCGTCCATTCCGTACACGAACACGACACCTACAAGGAACCAATGGACGGAATTTGAATAATAATGTACCCGGTAGTGGATCTAATCCATCAAGACGAGTATTACATTCTCCTACACCACAGGCGACATTTAATGCTAGTCCATCAACTATTATCCGTAGTGAAGAGGATGATGTAGATGAACGTAGTGGTATGATAGTAGAGTTAGGACGTGTATTGGGTAGTGTGAATGAATTGTATCATGCTGCCACTTCTTCTACTTCTGTTGCTGCTAGTAGGATGCCTCAGTCGATTGGTGAAGGCTTAATGAATAGTAATGCACCTTCAAGTAGTAGTAGGAATGATTTGGGTGAAACTACACCATCATCAACTGCATTACATCTGCCATGGCAAACCTTGAGTAATCGCAACACTGTAGAGTGGCAGCGGGTACCACCGTCTACATCACAGAGGAGTTATCGAGATGCCATTGCCAACTTACTTGGGGATGAAGAAGAAGATGATAATGGAGAAGAGACTCCTTCTGCCAGTACACTACTGCAAGACCCTCGAGATCAATTTGATGCAGCTCAATTACGTCAATTGGCACCACTCATCGATCGATTAGGACGTACTCTCACCGATGCTGCTCCTCATGTTGCCGCCTTGGCTGATTCACTCTCTGCAACGTCAATTGTGAGAGCTAGTGCCGCTTTGGATGCCGCGACAGAAGCTGCTACATCGACAATTAACGAGGCCATCAATAGCTCAGGGGTGGCTGTGCAAGAAGAAGATGCTGTAGAAGATCATATTCAAATGTTGACTGCACAAGCATCTCACTTATACTTTGGTATTGGTGATAATGAAGAGGATGCCGATAATGCTCCAATGCCTGCATCTGTAGATGATATGATGGCTACTAGTCTTCTTCCCGACTCAACTTCTGCCGCATTCAGTGCTCTATCGGCATCAATAGATCGTGTAGTTCAAGAAGGAGAACAAGCAGTGGCAATGGCTGAACAAGTATTAGAAGAAAACGGACATGTAATTGAGGAAAATACAGTGCCTATTATTGATCCAAACTTGACAGATTATATCAATGGAATGGTGAATACCACACGTGGCAGTGTCCCTGGTGAAAGAGGACGGGGTATCAGAGATAATGGTGATCCAGTAGGTTCATCGTTATTGGCTTCATATCTTTCAAGTATGGGCGGTATAGGAGCAGATGCTGTTGATAATGCCAATGGTGCTACTAACGGTAATGATGGAACGCGAGTGATACGCATGGGTGGAGGTCGTACCGGAGGTGTAGGGCCTGGAATTGATATACACATTCATGCTGTTGTCACAGGAGCTGGAGAAGGACTAGCTGGCCTTGGAGGATTATCTACTGGCGGCGGTGGTGTCGCCGCAACTACAAATACCAACGCCACTCCCCCCTTTGTCAATAATCCACCATTTGGATCAACAACTAATCATGATTCGGATCATGATCTATTCTCGGAGTTATACTCAGAATCTCCCATTCCCGTGGACCCTCATGGTGATGAAGCTACAGATATTACAGGCATACACAATTACAATCATGGAAACGATTTGGGTGAATTGTTTGAGGAATGCCGTAGTATTGAAGAAGAAGATAGTGATGATGACGAAGAAGAAGCAATTGATAGTGACGGCTCGAGCATTCTTGCTTTGTCAGAAATTGACAGTCAGGAGGCAACTTCTCCACCGAGGGTATCAATGTCACAAGGCAGCCCACAAAGAAGTATAGCTTCATCCACGATAGTGGCAGATGATAGAACACCCGTGTCATCTCCTTCGTCAAGAATTGCCTTACGCTCTCTCTCCCTCCGTAGTAGACTATTTCGAAATACATTGGGCAGATTGCCACGATCGTCTCGAAGATCAAGCAGCAACAGGTAGTGATCAAGTGACATGCTAAAACAGATATGAACGATATCCAATTTACTTTTGGTTAGTAAATCTACTACTTCTTTTTGTTGACAAAATCATCTATTCCTTGTATGGCATCAGGATGTTGTAAATTGGTCGTCTACACTTCACTCCAAGTGCATATGCATCATCTAAGTTTTCACATTCCAATTGATCATAGAATAACCGCTTGCCCAATTGTATTCCAAAGCTAGATTGTTTTGCTATTTTCTCAGCTAGCTCAGTTGTTTTAATATCAAGTTGACTCGGATCATCTACTACCTCATTAATTAGTCCAAACGACAAAGCTTTCTCTGCGGTGATAAGATCGCCTGTAAGCAACATCTGCAATGCCTGTTTTCGTTGGACGCACCGTGATAAAGCAACCGCAGGCGTTGAGCAGAACAAGCCAACATTAATTCCTGATGTACCAAATTTTGCATTCCGGCTCGCAATGGCAAGATCACATGATGCTACTAACTGACATCCGGCCGCAGTTGCAATTCCATCAACTTTTGCAATTACTGGTATAGGCAATCTCTCGATTGACATCATAAACTTAGAGCATTTATCAAATAACTCGACAGTTTCATCTATTGTTTGGTGTGATCGTATCTCTTTCAAATCATGGCCACTACTAAATGCATGTTCTGAACTTGACTCTATAACTACTACTCGAGTTGACTATTATTGTTATGAAAAAAACATATGTTATACATTGTTGGAAGAGAAGATGTGTACACCGCATATCATACACTTACGGTATCTTTGTCTTTTATATCATCAATATGATATTGTAACTTATCTAACATATCCCAAGATAAGACATTATATTTCTTTGGATTATTGAGTATTAGGGTTGTGATACCTGTTTCTTTATCATCCTCCCTCAACAAGATACTATCATCACATATTGTAGAGAAACATCTCGAGCGGAGAAGTGTTACGTTCCTAGTAGTAGCACTACTCCTCCTATACCAACAACGGCAAGAAGATGACAGTGTAGCTGCCGACATACTGAATGCACTAAACTACTGGAAGAAAGATGCTAAACATCACTAATAGTCCTCTTCACGTGATGGCTCTAGGCGATTCGGGTACAAAAAGATATAGTTGGCGATCGAACGATATCTCATGTAAGCTCGAGGGGGGGTCTCTTCTCGCCGACCGTGCTTCATAGATATGACGTTTGATATGGAACTATCACAGTTGATTACTTCAGACACATATCATTAACAGATGCACTGAATATTATTGTAGTAGATGGCGTAGATATCACACAATATAAGGATACCCTCTCAACATTAAAAAGATATAACAGGATAATTTGCAAGCAGCTACCTATGCCATCAAACAAATCATCTGATGATATTTCTAAAGATAATATGAGCGGAAGAAGCAGATCCAACATTATAATAATCCTAGCAGATGATTTAGGATTCTCTGACATTTCCTGTTTTGGTTCGGAAATTTCAACACCCAACATTGATTCATTAGCAAACAATGGTGATGGTATTAGATTTACACAAATGTATAATTGTGCACGATGTTGTCCATCACGAGCATCATTATTAACTGGTAAATATCCACATCAGGCTGGTATTGGACACATGGTTTACGACGCAGAGGTTGGCAAGGAGTATCAAGGCTATCTGAGACGAGATGTTGCGACTATTGCTGAAATGTTAAAGAGAGAGCATACTAATACAATAAATGGCGATAGTACTAAAACAAAGAACGGATATGCAACATTTATGGTTGGAAAGTGGCATGCTGGAGGAGAGTATCCTCCCGATGCTACTCATGAATGGATTCAAGCAACATTGGGAGATGAAACGCATCCAATACCAACACAACGCGGATTCGATCAATTCTATGGAACACTGGGTGGCGGAGGAAGTTATTATCAACCACCATCATTAGTGCGAGATGATAAGGTTATAACAGATACCATGCCAGAAGGATATTATTATACAGATGCTATTAATGATGAAGCATGCCAGATGATTCAGGAGATGGCAAAGAAGAACAAGAAGGAGAATACAGATGAACAGCAACCTTTCTTTATGTATGTTTCGCATACTGCTCCTCATTGGCCATTACATGCACCAAAAGATGTTATAGATAAGTATAGAGGAAAGTATATGCAGGGTTGGGACAAGATACGACAGGAGCGACATGCAAAGCTTATAGAACAGGGTATCATCCCGTCAACATGGAAATGTTCGCCTAGAGATGAACACTCACCTCCATGGGAAGAGGTAGAAAACAAAGTATGGGAAGATTCTCGGATGGCTACTTATGCTGCTCAGGTTGAGATTATGGATAGAGGTATTGGTCGGATACTTGACACACTGAAAAGAACAGACACATATGAAAATACTGTCTTCTTCTTTCTGTCAGACAATGGAGGATGTGCGGAGTATTTAAATGAGAATGGTGACGAGGGACACTGGAGTGAGTGTTATGGTGGTCTTACTCGAGAAGGGAAACAAATAAAACTTGGTAATACACAAGATATAGAACCGGGAGATGAAGATACATTCATGAGCTATGGACTACCGTGGGCTAATGTATCTAACGCTCCTTTTAGATTATTCAAAGCTTTCGTGCATGAAGGAGGCATAGCAACGCCGTTTGTGGTAAACTGGCCAGCAGCAGTGTCGAAAACAGAAGCAGCTGGTAACATCAAAAGCAAGGTGATCAATAGTAGGATATGTCATTCACCGTGGATACTCATGGATATCGTTGCTACATGTTGTGATCTTGCTGGTTTGTCTACAGATGAGATTGAGGGTGAGAGTTTTCTTTCTATTCTACAAGGAAAGGATGATATGATAAGAAGCCAACCCATCTTTTGGGAGCATCAAGGTAACCGGGCAGTTCGAGACGGTAAATGGAAGCTTGTCCATAAACGATGCAACGAAGATGATGCCAACTACGATGGTCGTGTTCATGGCTGGGAACTATA
>Ga0214479_100767_pt1 | contig 16735 bp, 10 predicted proteins | sample M1_20Mar14CPVII9_5_FD_165054 | JGI IMG/M metagenome (GOLD analysis project Ga0214479, IMG submission 165054) | Marine eukaryotic communities from Monterey Bay, California, United States - M1_20Mar14CPVII9sort6BwellE14 | ecosystem: Environmental > Aquatic > Marine > Unclassified | place: USA...
TTCTTTCTCAAACCCATATCTTACTGCACACATTTACATGATACCCAGTAACATCCTCATCGGCTACACTAACTTCATCCAACATAACAAACATAATCAATGAAAACAAGTTACACAATCAACGGAAACAACAGGAACAAAATCCAAATATATGGAATAATATACGTGGTAGTTTTAAACTAAACAATAACACTTCATCATCTGGTTTGGGTGGTGGTATAGCTGGAGCAGGACAGAAGCAAAAGACGATATATAATAGTATCACGGGTGGATTGGGATTAGATGGTTCATTGCATACAAATTTAAGTAATTTGGGTAGTATTCGAGAGGAGGGGAGTGATGAGGAGGATGAGGATCCGGTACGTTATTTCTACCTAGTTGTAATCTCAGAATTGTGTTTTTAAACTTTATGGTTCCATCATGAGCTCACTTTCTACCCTCCTATTTCCCAAACTGTCATACAGCTCATGGAAGTTATGGATTATCTCGAAGATGAGATTGACGAACATACATATGATGATCTCATTCCATTGCAAATACGAATGGCATTAGAAGATCAAGTATTTGGTTGGGATCATTTCCTATCAAATATTTTGGGACATGTTGGTTTCACGGTTGGGAGTTATTTGTTAACATTTTGGATGATTACATTTGTCGTATTGAGAGAGGTACCATGGGGACATTACGAACATGATGACGATAGTACTGTTAGAACGAATAGTCCGTGGGGTATGCCACACGAATTATTCTCCTTTATACGCACGGCATTATCATTAGGATCGGCTATATCAACATTTCGTACTATTAGACGTCGTCGTCGTGTTTGGTTACGACAGCCATATGGTGCATCGTCACACGTGGCTGGTAGTAGAGAGTTCCAACGTCATCAATCATCATTAGAAGAAGCCGATAGAAGAGCTCAGCGCTTTGTCCTGGGGTCTAAATTATGGTCCAAGATGCAACGATCATATACCAAACGCCGAAACAAGTATTTAGCACGAGGTGTACATAAAAAGTTACTCAAGGCACAACGAATGTTTGAAAGACGTCATCGGAATAGAGTTGAATTAATCCGTAGCACGTCGGCATCATCATTAATTAATAGTGTATCCTCGTCCATTTCAGGATTAAGGGGTAAGAAACAACGCGCGGTGGCATCGGCATTAACACGGGATGGTCATGAGACTTCTCATCATGAACGGGTACGGATGTTGGCAACTTTAACACCCACAACTGCTGCCACACGAAAACGTCTTGATTCTGCCGATGTTAGTTTGGCTGATGATGATACAGCTGCCACTGGAAGCGTCGGGGGATCATCCGTGGGTGATTTGACATCGGATTACAACTTTGTCCCTCCCGGTCAGTATGCCATGGACTCACATACACTACCAAACTTTGCAATGGAGTCTGTTAGTCATGATCAAATGCCATTTGCTCACGGGGAGATTAAGAAGGTTCCATATGTTCATGGGGTGAGTTATGTATGTGTGGTTGTGTATATCCGATCTTCTTTGACAACATCTAAGTCTGACTCTAATTTGTTTCCATCTTCTTTGACACAGGGTTTCTTCGGTGCCGCGCCCTTTATGCTTACAAATCCACATTGGATTGCAATCCTACGAATTCTCATGCCTGATGTATATGTTGAGATATCAAGACGTGCATCCTATGCACCTGCCCCAAGACTGATTCACTGGGCAGAAAAGTAAGTTTTGGGTTTTCTATTGTGTACTTCTTAATTCCGCCGCTGACCAGATCTCACATATTCTATTCATCACCCATCAATAGCAATCCTGTCGTTGCTGCATATGGAACGGCACATGAAATTGAGTTCAGTGGAAGAGTACCAACTCTAGAATGGGATGTATTCCTTGACCCCTATTTGGTTCGGAGAGTAGAGATTGTTTTAAGTGAGAAGGAGGCATTCTTGGAAAGACAGAAGGATGCTCGTAAGAGAGCTCGTGAGGCCAAGGAGGTGGCCGATGGTGAGGGTAATGATAACTTTTCGGATGAAGAAGATGTAACACCAGTAAGTGCGTCCGATGAGAGATTGGTGCTCTCATACTATGATAAGGAGATCAAACGACGGACAACTCTCTTGGTTGAAAGGATGCTTATTGCTCATGGGAACATTGTACAGCTTGTTATGGAGCACTTTTGTACTTCGAGCTACCTCAAGAAGTACAACTTCTCTCGTGTAAAGAGGACACGAAAGACCCTTGGAGGTGGCATCTTTGCACGTCAATGGCTATCAGTTTATAGTGAGGCAATGAAGCTAGGCATGGTGAGTATACTTGCTTCATTATCTTGTACTTTGCTTACTATATACTCCTACTTCTCACAACACAAAATCCACTCCTTAATTCTTCAGGGCTATGACGAAGACGATGATGGCATGGATGATGATGTGAGTGATAGTGGAACGGATGGCAGCCAGACAGATGGAAGTATTGAGGAGCTTGATTTTGCCAACTTCTCGGAAATGAAAGATGACAGAGAAGATCATCGTGAGGTTATTGATTCAAAGTCTGTGCCCAATTCATTTAATACCCCTGTTCGTGGACGAAGTGCTGATGAAGTTGGAGGTCCACCCCGTAGAATTATCATGACGCGTAACGATAGTAATGATTGCGATGACGGTAGTGATGATGAGGGTATGTTAACTGATGGAGATGTATCGATTAATAGTGAGCCATCTCCAGGCAAGTTACCAAGTGGCGGTCCTCGAAGAACTACACCTCGAAGGAGAAGGCGAAGACAACGTCATGGCGGTGGTGGAGGAGGTGCTAATAGTAGACCAACGACGCCATTGGCACATGAGCAGGACAATGTTGTCCGAAGCAAGGAGATCACATCATTGAATATGGCATCCATCGTTCCCGATAAGAGTATGGCAGAGTCAATATCCATCCTTAAACCAATCATGCAGTGTTCGGCTCCATTCGGACTTGTACTAGATATTAAGTCACGACACGTTAGCCGACGAGTTTGGGCTCTTGTGATTGATTATCTCCGCGATTGTGGAGCTAGAGGTACGTTTTTGTTTAGTCGTTTGCTGTATGAGGGGGGACCATTCCGTCGTCTGTCTGATTTACATGACACATCATATGCTCACTTTACATCTATTTCTATTAATTCGTCCTTATCTAGTCGAGGGTATAGCCTCATTCATTGTAGAAGAAGTTCGAGATATTACTCAGTATTGTAGCAGTTCAGTGAATGAGATTGTCTTTATTCATTCCGCTGGTGACTTACAACATGGACTTCATAGTGGACAGATTAGACGCGGTGATAAAGTCTTCTTTAATGCAGGCTCGTTACTCTGGGACTACCCCAATGTCTATGATGCCGATGCTCTAAAGAATATGATTGCTCATAGATTCACACCATGCTTCGATGAGCAGGGCATCAAGTTGGGGTACCGCCTCAAGCCATATGCCAAGATAATCAAGTCGTCTCGAAGTCCCAAGAATAATCAACAGCTCTTCTCCGAGTCGGAAAGTGAAACTTGTGATGAAAGTACATTAGACGATGGGGAGTCAACGGACACATTATTTGCAAAGTTATTGATTGCTGATACCAAGAAGAAGTCCTTATCAGAGATGGATTTTGTATATGAGGATGCTCCCGATGGCATATGCAGTACTATTCAGCAGTATAAGGAGCATTATCAGTTATCGATTGGTTTGTATGTACAAGAGTTTGCAATCGATGAGGTTGCCATTAGTTTAATTGTCAAGTATGCCAATCACAACCAGCATGTATATGATTTGGGACTAAGCTGGGGAGGCGTGAATGGTTTAACAGTCAAGGGTATACAGCCCGGTAGATTCACCGCCACTGACGGATTATGGAATCAACGTTACGGTGGTATGCCTTGGCAGACAAAACTTCAACCTGGTGTTACACCCAACAGAGAGAATCTTAGTGGTGCCTTTCCCGCTGCCTGGGTGTTGATGAGTAGACAACGGCAAGATATGAATACTTGGTTGTCAAGTTAGATACTACATTAACAATCAAATATTCCTCCGCTTCTATTCTGGTTCCACCTTCTAATCAAGGTTTATCACCTTCATCCATAAACATGTTAATAGCCGCAGATATCAATTTCCCCAACAATCTGGCCATTGTTAGATTGGAAGTTGACAAGTTCAGCACAATCCGCTTTATGTTGACTCCATGCAACTGCTTGACACTGCCTTGAACAGTAATTGAAAATCCTACATCCTCTGAAAAGGAAAGAAACAGAGAGTCATGTTAGTGAATCAATACAATTTTGACTGAGTAGTAGATACGAAAGGTGCACATACCCGCAAAGCATCAGAGTTGACCTCTTCTTCTCCTGTTGGCAATTCTGACAACTTCCAAGTTTGGGAAATGTTCTTCTTGCTTGAGCATAAAGGTCTTTCAAACACGAGCACGAATTCTTCTTTGTCAAAAGTTTAAGCATATCACGTCTTACGCTAGTTCGACCATTGAAGTTTGTAACTTTCCCTAAAACACGAGGGTGGTAGAAAGTAGGCTCCAAACTACCTCCTTCATAAGCATCAAGTATGACAATTGTACTACACAATGGTAGGATTCGGTCAATCATATCGGATTTGAATTGTACTTGATGCAAGATAAGGTTCGTCGCGATGCTTTTCATTATTCCACTTACAGTGCCACGATGCTCTTTGCTCTTCCAGACTTCTGGAAAAGCTTTGAATGAATCGAACAACTCATCTACCAGCTTTGTCGGCTCAACTTTGTTCTTTTTACTTAACAAATAGTTCAAGAGTCTACGAACAGGATGTTCATTTTCTGGCAGTTTGGCACAATGTCCATGGTTGCATCGAACCTTCTCATTTATCTGTCCCCACTCAAACCAATTTCCCCATGTATGCTGTGTTTTTGCAAGGCTTGTTTGGACCTGTCTTGCTTTCCTCTCCTTGCCTTTACTCCTCTTACGAGATGGCACTGCAAAGTAAAGGCAAAGGGAGATATTAATGGTTGAGTTTACGACTAAAATGACGACGGAAAATGTTCCTCTTTGGCAGATACTATTGTATTGTGACAGGCATACTTACTTTTGCTCCTTCTCAGCAATGCAAAGGGAGATGGATGTGGAGAAGCAGAGACACAGATGAGGTCTGAAATAGTGGTAGGTCTAAGCGTGTGTATGGCTCTACCCAACGATCGAATGAACGAGAGCTGACTATACAATGTTCCTCTTTGGCAGATGTTGTTGTTGTGTTATGAAGAGCATACTGTATTATTGTTCAATCACAATGTGTCGAGTGTGTCATCAAGCGAGTGAAAAAGAGTGATTCGTTGAGGTAGGTTAGGTAGAGGTACCTCCTACTAACACAAAATACAACCACACTTCAAAACAAACCACAAGCAACTCAACCACAACAATGATCAAGCTATTACTATCAATCATCCTACCATCATTGCTAAGCGGTGGCATTGCCGTTACTGCACAACAACAACAGCAGCAACAACAGCCTACCACACATAACAATATCAACGACTCAACAAACAACAATAACGACAACAACAATAATATTATATTTCAAAAGACAATCAACATTGATAATCAATGGCAAGCAAATGTCGTCATTCATCAACATGAGGAACCTGTAGATGTAATCTACAACTCCTTACGTCCATATGGAGTCGACTTTGTAGCTAGGCAACAAGTCTTTGAAGAAGTAAAGAGTTTAGGTATTCCCTACACGAAGGAATTTGCAACCCTCTTCTCACAACAAATTGTTCTTGACGACAATGATTCATTCTCCAGTACATTTACATATCACGACAATGGCAGTGAACCAATCGATGCAATATACAACTTTTCCAAACAACATTCCATCGAGTCGTACTTTCCTCAATTAGTCGACACTTTACTTCCTCAACTCTGTGAGTTAGTCAATTGCAATAGAAATCGGCCCCGGATTTGGTCAAACGAGATACTAAGTGATGATAACGACGGTCAGCCATTGGGTATGCTTGAGATACTACAAGGCGACGAGCCCATCGATGCAGTTGATGCCTTTGTTCAGAACATTGCCGTCGACGTTGGAAACCGTGAAGTATTTCGACAAAATATACTTCAGGTTATTTGCAAGTCTATCGAATGTACACGTTCCACTCCGGTAGTATTTCGAAAGCTCATCAAGGACGAAACTGGCAAGGACAACGGCTCGATTGAAATCTACGAAGGAGAAGAAGTTATTGATGCCGTTGTACGATTCATTCGAAAGTCAAAGATGAATCTAGACGAGATTAGTCTGAAGAACTACATGTTACAAGAAGCATGCAAGACTGGATACCGAGTCAAGTGTACAAGGAATGTTGCTGTAGTATACAGCCAAACAGTCAAGGATGAACATGGATCACCAATTCCCAACAAGCTGACAATATTTGAGAATGAGGAGCCAGCTGACAAGGTTTACCAGTGGTGTCAAGAGAATGATGTTGTGTATGGATTCCCAGGTATCATCGAATCAGTCTGTGAATCATCTGACTTGGTAGTATGCAATCGACGTAAGGCGGCCTACTTTTCAATCCCAATCAGAGGTCCAGAGGGCGAGTTTGTGAATGTTCTCGAGCTCAAGGTAGGCAACGAGCCTGTGGATGACATACAATCGTTCTTTGCTTCCAACAAGCTCTTCAAGAAGGGTTGGGACTTTCAAGGTTTAGCGTCTCAAATCTGTGCCAAGCCCAATGTCAACTGTCGACGACTCAGGGCTGTGAAGCACTTTGATGCTAATTTCACAATGGGTGACGTCAATATGGGTCAGCTTGTCATTTGGCAAGATGAAGAAGTTGTAGATGTGCTGTACAACTTACGACAGAGCTACAATCTTACACTTGATGATCAAATTGCAACACATAATGAGATCTGTGCCAAAGAAGATGTCAATTGTGATCGAACAAGAGCCGTCATCTTTCAAAAGACTGGAAGTGAGTTGTTGTGTGTAGTATGAGTATATATTGTTTGCTTGTTAGAACATCTCTCATCATCACATCTCAACACACATGATGCATACACACTCTAGTAACCAAGCTCGACTATGAAAGGTTTGGCAATGAGACTTGCAATCGACAGTTTGCTGGAGTCAAGTTCAGGTCTACTTTTGTCAACTTGCCATTGGGTAGTAAGATGGCAGAGTTCTTGAAGGAAGAAAGAGTCAAGTCCAAGATTGAACATCCATTCTTTTGTGTTTGGGTTCTAGTTGCACTTCTCATCTTTATGCACATGTCCTTTACTTGTATCCCTCGCTTGAAAGGACGAGTAACGTCATCTCAAAAGCTAGTCATTTCATTGTGGCTCGTCTTTCTCGTGGCTATACTTCAAACTTTGTTGATTGAGCCTGATACTCAAGTTGATCAAGCTATGCATACTTTTGAGGGTAAGCTTCCCGACCTTGTCGTCTTTGAGGACGAAGAGCCAGTCGATGCCTTGCTTCGTTGGGGTAAGATTGCTGCCAAGGAACATCTAGACGAGAATTGGACTCCAATCGTTCGTCAACCTATCTACTATGAGATACTTGATGAGCTGTGCAATCAGACAGAGACTCTGACTTGTACTCGAACTCGAGCTTGGGAGTTTCTTAACATGGGAGCAATGGCCTTCACTGGTAACGACTATCCAATCGACTATTACAACCCAGATGTTGATCCAAGTGCTCTTAGCGAATGTGTGTCAACAATATTGGATGGCAAAGCAAACTCGTGCATATATCGAGCAGCTAGTCAGTTTTGTGAGCGTCTACTACCGCCACCCAACAACTGTGCAAGAGACATTGCTGAACACATTGCATCTCAAGTAGAGACTTTAGATGAGAATCGACTTGATGCCAAGTGTGCCTACCAGAGATTTGGTCTCGAAATGGATGCTCCTGGCCGTGAATTGTATGTCAAGGCAGCTGACATTGCTCGTAAACGAGGGTTGAACATGTCACCCTTTGTTCGAGTAGACAATGGAACGTTAGCACCATACGACTCGTGGTCTAGGGAGACGGCTGAGGCACATGCAGCCATTGATACGTTTCACAAGATACACGATCCCGAGAGTAGAGAGTGGGAGGACAAGCCATGTAAACCGTACTTCAATGGAGCCATGTGTGCAAAGATGGACAAAGGTAAGCAATCATAAATCGATTTGTTGTCATATCCTAAATTAGTTTATCTCATCTGATATTCTTCTCTTTCTCCTCAATTAATTGACATTAGATGGTAATATGAAGATTGGTAAGTACCTATTGAATGTTCTTGTCTTCGTTATGAGTTTGTTCTTATTTGTGCGGTGTATATCTCATTTACTTTGTTACTCGTGTGTTTTGCATGTGCAGAGACCAATTCTGACAGGCGTCTGAAAGATGACATCAAACAAGTTGGCAGATCTCCCTCAGGCATTCCAATCTACACTTTTAAATATCGTGATGATATGGCTGATTTCCTCAGAGACGGTGTGGATACAAACAGTGTGTATATTGGAGCCATGGCTCAAGACCTGTTGAATATTGTCCCCGAGGCAGTGATGATCAACCCTAAGACGGGATATTATGATGTTGATTATTCTATGATTGATATTGACTTTCGGAAGGTATAGATAGATTGAGAAGTGCACTTGAGATGTGTGGCTTTAGATTAGTATAGAGATTTCTAGGTTACGACTTGGCCAAGACATATAGATAGAGAAGATGATAAAGTAGATGTAGTGTATTGATGTTTCTGAATTCTATTTATCATGTGTCTATTGCAGATGATTCGTCTCTTCCTACTAATGTCCATAGGAAAAAATAGTGCACAAGAGAGCAATCATTTGATCGTCGCGTAAGTACTTTTCCTACCCATGAAATCTCGAAAGGGATTCTGTCTTCTGTTCACTTTATATAGCATCAAAATGGCGGCGTCTTTAATAGTTCGTAGGGTGGCTGTACGGTCACATAGTGTGCTACCAACACGTCTATCGTCTACCTCAATATATGCACTTTCATTTTCTACTTCTTCGTCGTCGTCCTCAGTGGCTGCCGCCACCATCAAAACAAACACAAACTCAAAATCCAAATATACCATCAATCCACTAACAGCCCTAACAATAGCAAGTGTTTCACTACTCAGTGGATATTGTATAGGTACATCCCACACAAATACAATAAATGAAATAAATACCAATCGTGAATTACCAAGTGGTGAAACTAGTGGATGTTGTTCATGCGAAGAAGTAGAAGATACAACAAAATCAAATAAAAAGTTACAATTAACAGAAGAACAAACAGTACTACCAACAAGGTTACGAAAGATTGTAGGTCACAATCATGTAATTGATGGTACCAAATCAAGTAGTACAAATTCTATATATTTAAAAGGTGCAAGGTTGGGACATGGTAATGCATTATGTATTGTACAACCAGGAACATTAACAGAGGTTGTGAAATGTTTACAATTGGTTGTGGATGCTGGATGTGTTGTTTTGCCTCAGGGTAGTAATACTGGTTTAACTGGTGGGTAAGTTTTCATTATAGTTGTGTGTTGCTTTGCATGTTTACTATCAAATTGTGTGCATAAGATGTGTGACACTAATCTACAAACTCTACAACATTGCAACTATAATAGTTCTGTACCAAGGAATTACACTTCAGATACTCGTCCAGCAGTTATCTTATCAATGAAACGTTTAGATACACACTTTCCAATAGATGATGGAAAACGTGTAGTATGCTTAGCAGGATGTGGGATATCAACATTAGCTACATCAATATCAAGTTGGTTCCCCGATAGAGAATCACATTCAATACTTGGTTCAACATTTCTTAATCCAACTACTGCAGCGGGTGTAGCGTTTGGTTCTGGTGGTGTATATGTTCGTAAAGGACCATCACGTACAGATCGTGCATTATATTGCAAAGTTAGTCGTAACAAATGGGGGGAGAATATAATCACGGTAGTTAACACACTCGGTATACGAGGGATGGAAGATACAGATTTTGAAAACAAGAATGGTTTAGATGATGCGGTTAATAAGTTGGATATATATGCCAATGATGTCAAGCAGGGTTATAAACGAAGTATGGCAAGGTCTTCACACTCAAAATATGGACGTGCCAAGGCAAGTGATTCGAATTATCATAATACAGTCTGTGAATGTACAAAAGACGTATCGAGATATAATGCCGATACGACAGGAGAGGATTGCAATCGATCCGAGGGTAAGGTTGTGATACTCGCGACTGTTCATGATACATTCCCAGCACCTACGAAGAAACGGATGTTTTGGGTATCATTTCCCGATATGGAAACAACATTAGCATTCCGAAGAGAGGTATGCTTGAACAATTCGATAGATCTACCAATTAGTTGTGAATACATGGATAGAGATTCTATTGATATAATCGATCGAAGTGGACGGATAGGCACACATATGATAAAGTATTTGGGTATGGGTGATATAATGGGATTCTTGTGGAGTATTAAGACAAAAGTTGAAAGTCTTCCGTTCTCCTGGGCACCTATCGTTACAGACAAGATGTTACACATATTGAATCCTTGGGTACCAGAGGCAATACCAAAGAAGTTTATGACAGCTGGTAAAGAATGGGATCATCATTGTTTAGTGGCTGTAGGAGAATTCGGAGATGGTACTATGGATAGATTTTTAGACCGAATGGATGCATTCGTCAAGAAGTACAATGATAAGATCTTAGCAGATGAGAATCAGGATGTGGGTGGAAAGATTGTGTCAGTGGTAGAAGCTGAGACGTCATCTGATATGACAGCCTTGAATGCATTTCGGTTTGTTGCAGCTCTGGCCTTCAAGACATATTGTGTAGGTGAGGATATTCAAGGCATCTCTGTTGACTATGCACTGCCAAAGAATGGAGGTCTAGCACCCCAACTTGCTCCCTCGACAGCCAAACCACTAAAACGAATGAGATATTCTCATTTTGGATGCAATGTAGTACATGAGGATATCGCCTATGCATTAGGAGTTGATACGCATAAAGAGAAGATGGCATTTAAGCACATCGTGGAAGAAGAGGGAGGGAAGCTACCAGCTGAGCATGGACACGGTACCGAATATAATGCACCAAAAGATACACAACAGCGATGGAAGAAGATGGATCCACTAAATGTCCTAAACCCAGGCATCGGAGGACTATCTACTCTTCCAAAGTATGGCAAGTAGTATTAAATAGAGTACATGATGATCTTGTTGTGACTTGATATAAATATTATAGTTATGTCTACTGTTTACCCTTCATTAGTTCTACCCCTTCTTCTATTCATTACTATCCACCAGCTCACTACCCTCGTCATAGATCACGCATTGCACCCCACGACATACCAGCCGAGCAATTCAGTAATAGAGGCACCTTGAGTTGGAATAACCTCTCACAATCATTACAACAGCTCTTCGTTGCAATATCCTTCAGATCCTTGATATGATTCTCATTGAAACGAACTTCGAGTATCATTTCATCATGAATCTGTAGTAGCATGCGTGGACGACTACTCACATCTTGCCAACGTGTGAGATTAGTAGTCATATTGATCATGGCAGCCTTCATCAAATCAGCAGCTGAGCCTTGGATGACAGTATTGATAGCCTGACGCTCGGCTTGACTTCTCTTTGAATTGTCATCCGAGTTGATATCATCCAAGTACCTTTTACGACCGGCAATGGTCGTGACATATGCATTCTTCCTTGCATTCGACTTTGTCTCGTCCATCCACGACTTTACACGTCGGAATCGACGGAAGAAGTCGTTCATCATTTGCTGGGCATTTGTTTTACTAATGGATAACTTCTTTGCTACTTGATTTGGACTCATACCGTAAAGAATTGCTAATGTAACTTGCTTGAACTGAGCACGTTCTTGATCGGTAATTGTATCCAATGGCTTGTTACGAATAATACTTGACATTTGCTTGTAAATATCAATGTTGGGATCACCTCTAAAGAGAGATACTAATGCCTCGTCTCCACTCATGTGTGCCAGGATCCGTACTTCCTTTTGACTGTAATCACATGCAAATAGACACAAGCCTTGGTCAGCAGCAAAGGCCTCACGAGGATCGACACCAAATGCTCCCTTCTTGGGTATCTGTTGTAGATTGGGCTTGCGGCAGGAGAGTCGTCCCGTTCGTGTAGCAGTCTGCATCCACTGTGGATAGATTCGTGCTGGTTGTTTCTTACTCCTCTTGGGACTTGTACTACCACTGGCTTGATTATTATTGTTCCTCCTACATACTTTGGGTAATGGTCGAATATATGTCGTGAGTAGCTTGTTGAGCTGTCTAGATTCCAATATAATATCTATGATTTGATGTGATGATCCAGTCTGTGATTTCATTTCTGATCGAATCGCCTTGAGTGCCTCTTCGGATGTAGATCGATGTACCGTCTTGTTCTTGGCAACTAAACCAGCTGGCATTGATAATTTGAGTACATCAAAGAGAAAGCTTGATACTTGTTGAGGAGATGATAGTAGAAAGTCCGGATCTTTGGTGATTTGGATAGCCAACGTGGTGAGTTCCTCGAGTCTAGATTCGAGTTGTACTTCAATTCGTTTGAGACGATGTGGAAAGAAACCAACACCACGACACTCCATCTGTGCCAAGATGGATTGTACTGGCTGTTCGATAACCTCCAACGAATCCAACAGTCCTCCCCTAACAAGTTGTCCATTCATGATGGGATATAGTTTGTACACGAGTTGTAATGAGTTCTTGGCTGATATACATCCCTGCATGACAGCTGACATATTAGAATGTAACTCATCTTGGGGTGCCAAATGAGCAAATCCTTCTTGGAATTTACTAAACTCAAGCTCGGTATCAGTTGCATTATCACGTAACATCCACGAAACTAATCGCAAATCCCAAATAGATTGTATATACCCATCGTTTCTAATGTTGTCACTACTATTAGTAGGTGTCGCCATGCCATCTGAATTGTTGTTGTCACCTCCTGCTATACAAGCAGCAAAGACAGATACACTACTTGTTGAATTACTACTAATAACATCACTAGCCAAGTGTTGATAATAGGGTAGTAACGAAACCGTAGCATTATATGTAACCAACTTGGTACGTTCATTGAGCAGTATAGCCTCAAACGCCGCCCATCGATCACATAAACTAACACCACATAGAAAGGGAATGATTGGCCAATTCGACATTCGTTGATATTCAATTTCATTTGGTGGTTCACCATGTTCATCATTTGTTGGACCAAGTGGTAGTAGGAAGCATTCCCATTCACCAACCTGATTTTCGATATTGGCCACACCCTCAATACCAACCGTATTCTTGAATACAAACATTGCACCCAACAACGATGCCGATGCCCTTAATGAACGTATCTGATCATCACATGTGCAATTCCATGCTGTGCATGTTTGTCCTTTTGGTGTGCAATACTTTTTACTCGATGATACAAATGGTGTTGTTACCTCATATCCACGACTACTGTTATTAGAGTTTGGTAATGTAAATTTATTACTACGTGTACCACCGCCCTTCTTCTTACTCTTCTTTTGCTTACCATTATTATCATTATTAGGGGCTGACGATGATGTAGTATAATTACCAGTATATTCATCTAAAAAGAGTAATGAGAAGGCAATAAACTGTTGATTACCAAACTTTTCTAAAAATAGATGCATCCCCTCCATACATTGTGCTACATTTTGTAATTCCATTTCTTCTATACCGGCAAAGTCATCTTGAGTTAGCTTTGGTATAATACTGTAGTTTTTGTTTGACTTGTTATTGTTGGTAAGGTCAAGTATATCATCAGTGTTGTATGCTGGTATATCCAATTCAGTACCCGTACTAGTTGTTGTATTCGATTTCCTTTGCTTCTTCTTCTTTTTCGTCTTATTGCCATTTTTTTCATTACTAACTCGTTTCTTATTGCCATTTAAATAATTAGTAATGTCAGTACCGTCAGACTGCTGCTGTTGTTTTGATTTCTTCTTCTTTTTCTTGGCTGCATCCTTGTTTGATGCATTCTCCTTCTTGTTATCAGCATTATCTACGGTTGGTCTGCCACCATAATCATCCCAAGAACTTTTCTTACTCTTATTCTTATCATTAGTAGTCAGTGATGATTTCATTTGTCCAGTATTGGAATCTTTAACCAACTTGCTTTGCTTTGGTGGTACCTTAAATGCATTACTGTTATTGTTATTGGATATTGGTTTGGCAATGAAGGATGAGAATAAGTCTTTTGGTTTGAGATTGGATGAAGGAGGTTGTGGACTGCTGCTATTTGTATTTCCTTGACGATCATCTTGGGTGGTTTGATTGATGTCTGCTAGATTATCATCTGCTGGTGTTAAATTCTGTTGTTGTTGTGTTGGTTGTTGGAAATCATACTCTTGTTGAGGAGGGGCCTGGCTATTGCGTAATAATGGTGCACCCACATTATGATTAGTTGTATTAGCCGACTGCTTACGCTCATCGTCCAACACACCACTACAATCATTATCAGGACATGCAATTGGACTAAAGAATTGTTTATACGGCATTAATGCCATTACAGGACGTGGATGGAAGAAGGCAGCCGTTTTACTAACTGGCATGTTGCTATCGCTATTATGGTTCATCTCATTATTATTTTGTTGGCCGAGATTATTAGCAGAAGACTGCTCTACTTCACCACGACGAGTCATACCACCAAATTGTAACGCAGAGTAATTACCACTAATATTATTCATTGATAAAGATGATGGCAATACGCCACTACTTCGTAATTGATTCTCAACCTCAAATTGTAATCCATCATAATTATTTTCATAATTATTGTGATTGTTGTTAGTAGTTGAATTACGAGGAAAGTTCTTCCACTGCTCGTCTAGATAATTTTGTACGTTTGTATGATCATCATCATTAGTATTGTTTTGTCTTTGTTGGGAGGGTGGAGCCCTCGCGGCAGGCTCGTACCACGGCATCCTTCTTGCTCTATCTCTTGACAAGCAAAGAATATGATTGTTTATTGTGGAAGTTCCGCTTTAGATGAAGTTCCTGTATCGTACTGAATAAGTTTCATTTTGTTCTTTTGTGTTGTTGTTGTTGTTACTCTCGGAGATAGATTATGAATTCAAGAGAGGTATTATATGTCAATATAATGAGGATATTGCACAGCTATATAATTAATGTGTAAAATAGTGATAGAATGACATCTCCGTCCAAGCTCAAAGGTACCAAACCGAGTGCTAACAATAATATGACGGTTGTTAGTGAAAGTAATAACAATACGAGGCGATTATCAAGTTCATCAATACGTCTAATACTAATATTATCAGCCATTTTACTATTTGGTATGTTTTCCGTGATATATACGCATTCCAAACTTGTCAAAGATGGTGGCAGAATGGCGGCGTCTGACAATAGTTTGCAATCCTTTGCACCTCCATCTCGAAAGAAGTTTAGTAGTTTATTGGATAGACAACAGAAAGAGTTGCAACGTTGGCCAGCTACAAGTAAAAACAGTACATTAGTTAGAGAAAAGATTACAACACGAGACATATTGCAACGAGCAGCTCAACAGCAACAAAGTAGGCAGTCTGTTATTAGTGACGAACGACATACTCAAAAAGCAAATGGTATGCATCTATGTACTTGTCTTAACCCTGACAATACACAACCAACACAATCTATACCATCTAAACCAAAACGAATACGATGGTTACACATTCCCAAAACAGGCACATCCTTCATATCAACATTATGGAGCTACACATCCTCAACGACCAATCGATATATTGATTTGAATGTTAATTCACATTCCTGTAGTATGTTTGATAACACATCGTATTCAATGTATGATTTTGTATTAATGAAACGCTATCCCTGGGAGATGTATGGTGCATTGAACATGATACCCAATAATACTAAGAAGATGTTGAGTGTGGATATACCATTGGGATTAGTCGGTGGTACTCAGCATGCTGCATTAGCACATGATTTGGATGACGAGTCATACATTTCAACACCACATTATCAACGTGTCAAACATTCAAAAATGATACGTAAATGGGGATCTGAACTATCGAATAATATAACTATTGCAAGTTTCTTCCGTCAGCCAGAAGATCGGATACTATCAGCCTATTACGATGGAAGACACTCAAACGGCTTTACACCTGAATTATACAAAGGATTAGTCGACGCTTCATACCAACGTAATCCAACAACAAAGCATTCCTGTAAAATTGACAATTCCAACAAGACATATCACAATCCATTAGAATGCTTTGCACGATATCCAGGTATAGCAGGATGTATGACACGGATGTTAAGTGGTGAGACTTGTGCCGATGGGATACTTCAAGAGAATGGTATTGAGAACTTACAAATGGCATTAGACGTTATATTGAATCCTTTAGACTTTGTGGGTTTGATGGAGGAATGGAATGAAAGTATATGTCAATTTCATAGATTGTTTGGTGGTAAGAAGAAGAATCATGATGGCACCGATACACTTTATTGGGATACACCACTACAAGGTGAATTTAGCAATGTGCACAAATCAACCAAACAAAAGATATTTACAACTAAACATTTAAATGGCTTTGAAGATTATGCAGATCGAGCTGTATACGAAGCAGTCAAGTACAAATTCAATCAAATGGTAGGTACGAACAAATGTCATCGATACATGACATGGGATGAGTTGAGGAATGATAAAGAAGGTATAGCTGAACGTCATGGTATCAAATTAGATAGTGAT
>Ga0214479_100768_pt1 | contig 16727 bp, 13 predicted proteins | sample M1_20Mar14CPVII9_5_FD_165054 | JGI IMG/M metagenome (GOLD analysis project Ga0214479, IMG submission 165054) | Marine eukaryotic communities from Monterey Bay, California, United States - M1_20Mar14CPVII9sort6BwellE14 | ecosystem: Environmental > Aquatic > Marine > Unclassified | place: USA...
GGTGGACCTCCTCAACACCGAGGACCTGGTTACAATAATCGTGGTAGTTATAACCAAGGGTATGGCGGTGCTCAAGGAGGACGGCCTAATATTCCCTCGGGCATGCCCCCACAACATGGTGGTGCTGCTGATGGCCTATCAGGTCCGTATCCTCCAAGTTTTCCTACTGGTGGTTCTGGTAGTGGTGGCAATAGTGCCCAAGGTGGATATCATTCTGGTCCTGGATGGGATCAATTGGTAAGTTTATTTTTTTGTTAATTATTAATGAGTAGATTGTGCCTTTTCTAGATCTCTCAAGATTTGTATACTTATACCCTATTGCGTTTATTTTTGTATTATTTTAGCCAAGATGGGGTGCTGGAGGTGCTGGAGGTGCTGGACAGCTTTCGTACGGTGGCGGAGGAAGGAGTAGTAGTTATGGCAGCAGTGCCACAACTGGTGGAGGTGCCGCTGGAGCTGTAAGTGCCATGAGCAGTGCTGGACCAACGAGTGGATACAGCAGTAGTAGTAATACCGCCGGAGCTGCTACAACAACGAGTGTCGCAACTACAGCGAGTGTCGCGGCAACTACAGATGATAAAAGGAGCTATCCATCATATCCCATGCCTCCTCCCGAGTATCAAACTGGAGGATCTTATGATCAGGGAGATACCGTCAACAATCCCGAAGGAAACTCTGTTCCTAGCTTCTCTTCTCCTACTGGTCCGCCAACCGGAGAGGCCGTCAACGGAGAGGGAGAGGCCGAATCCAACTTGGCTGGTCCATACCCCCCATCATTCCAAGCGGGGAATAGTGGATACGAAGAGAGGGGCCCAGAGGGAGGTAGTGGTGCATTGAGTTCACTCTTGCAAACCCCATACAGTGCCGCAGAAGCGTCGCGCACTGGAAAGTACCCTACCATTCTTGGCGGTGCGCCTGATAACCAGCCTATTGTCGATACTGCTAGTTATGCTGGAGGGGGGAGCGAGGCGGCAAACAGTCTACCAGAGAACTCTGGATTAAAGGTCGAGGAAAGTGATCATGTCAAGAAGGGCTCCTCTAATAGCTTGGATGATGGAGGTTATACTGATCCCAGTTCTAACGACCCCGACGCGGCAAATACAACAACTGAGTCATATCCAGATAGGCCTCCTATTGGCGGTGCAGTTGATAATCCATTGCCAGTGCCAAAGGACGCACCAATTTTACCCAAACGTATCGTTCCAGACCCTAACGAGAAATATGATGAAGATAACAGTCGTGGTGGTAGCAGTTTTCGTTTGACTTCATACAATGGCATTCCCATTCCCAGTGCTCATGACTCTCAAGCTAAGAAACGTGAATGGCTCTTGTCGATGAATGATATGCTTGAGCAAACCCCTGTTGGGCAGCTCGATCCCAACGCTCTACCGTTAAGTACCATTATGAATGGCTGGGCTAAGCAGAAGTCAAGTGAAGGAGCCCGTATGGTTGAGATGTGGTTGGATCGTGTCCACTCTGAGTACAATTCCGATAATCCGGGTGTTCATCCAACCGCAAGGATGTATACCATGGCAGTCGATGCATGGGCAAAGTCGAATGGTGGAGCACCTGCTGCTAGAAGAGCAGAGGCGTTGCTTGAGAGGATGGATCGTTTGTATAGAGAGGGTGGAGGGCGGCATGAGGCATTGAGGCCAACTACTGGTATTTTCAATGCTGTGATTAATGCATGGGCCCGTTCTCGAGAAAAGATTGCACCCCAACGTGCCGAACAGATTCTTGAGTGGATGGAAACTCTCCGTGATAAGGGTGGCGAGGAACTTGATATCTCACCCGACAAATACACCTTCAATACAGTCATTCATGCCTACGCCAAGAGCGGTGCAAAGGAGAGTGCCACCAAGGCTCATCGTATTTTGGACAATATGAATCAAATGTATAGAGAGGGTAATTCAAGTGTCAAGCCCGACACAATCACGTACAATGTCGTTATCAACGCCTATGCCAAGTCTGGAGGCAAGGGCGCTGCCCAAGAAGCTGAGAATCTTCTTCAGCGTATGCATATGATGTATGACCAGGGTGACCTCTCCGTAAAGCCTAATGTCGTTACTTATGGTGCCGTGATCGATGCATTTGCAAAATCAATGGAGCGTAATGCCGCTGCTCGTGCTGACGCGTTGTTAGCCAACATGGTCGCTCTTCATCAATCCGATCCAGTCCGTCATGCTGACTTGAGGCCCAACACTTATGTGTTCAACACCGTTATTAATGCATGGGCTAAAAGCAAGGAGCGTGGTGCAGCTGCCAAGGCTGAGGAGATGTTGGTGGCAATGGATAGGTTGCATGCTAGTGGCTTCCCTGGATTGAAGCCAGATGCATTTACTTACACGGCAGTTATTGATGCATATGCAAAGAGTGGCTACCGTGGTGCTGCGTCAAGGGCCGATTTGTTGTTGGATCAAATGGAGGCCAAATATGCTGCCGGAGACCAGGACTTGAAGCCCAACACCTTTACATACAATGCCGTTATCAATGCCTTGGCCAAGAGTGGTGAGCCGGGTGCTGCTGCTAGGGCAGAACGTGTATTGCATAACATGGTAAATCGGTTACGTACTAGTGACAGACAGGACGTCAAGCCCACAACCATCAACTTTAACACTGTCTTGGATGCTTGGGCCAAGAGTGGAGAGGGAGAACCTGCGGCAGAGCGTGCTGAGGCAATTCTCGAGTGGATGGATCGTCTTAACAAAGCAGGCAATCATGATGTTAAGCCCGACACTATTACATTCAATGCTGTTATTGACGCGTGGGCTCGTAGTGGATGCAAACGTGGACCTCAGCGTGCAGAGCAAATCTTGAATCACATGGACGACCTCTACCACGGAGGTAACATTGACGTCAAACCTGATACGTACACATACAACACTCTCATCAATGCACTGGCAAAGTGTGGCGATGGTCACTCTGCTGCTCGTGCTGAAGAAATTCTTAAGATTATGGAACAGAAGTATTCTCAGGGTGACAAGAGTTACAAGCCAAACACCCGTAGTCATACCAGTGTGATTGATGCTTGGGCTAAGAGTGGTGAGGTTGGTGCTGCCTTGAGAGCTGAAGGTATTTTGATCAATTTGCGTCAACTGTATGAAGCACAGGGTGATATCGATATCAAACCAAATGTCTACACTGCCAATGCTGTCATGAATGTAAGTGTCTTCTTGTTGTTCGCTATATCCAGTGTATGTTGAGATGTACATCTGACCCTTTTAAATATCTCCCAGGCATGTGCATTTACCAAGCACGAGGAGGACCGCGAGGAAGCTCTTGCTTTGGCATTCCGTACCTTCGAATGGCTCGATTGCCAGGGTGACATCAAACCTGATGCATACACGTTTACCATCATGCTATCAGTATGCGCCAACCTCATCCTGAAGGAAGAACAGGGTATGAGGTTTGAGAATGCAAGAATGTTGTTCCAGAAATGCTGTGAGTCTGGGCACGTCAATGACCATGTGCTATGGAAGCTCAAACTCGCTATCAATGAGCAGGAGTACTACCAGCTAGTTGGAGCTGGCGTAGAAACCAAGGCTGCGGAATTGGACCCATCCTGGTCTCGTACAGTAACAATGAACAGGAGACAGGGTGACAATCGTGGCGGCTACCAAAATCGTAACCATCAATATAGCCGCCGCTCACATTTTTAATGATCTTGTGTAAGAGGTAACTTTTACACAATGCGTCGTTAAAGGATTTACTGATACTTCACATTATAGGAGTTACAACTGAGATTGATTTTGTTTGTTTGGATTATAGAGAAGCCACTCAAGTTATTGTGGCAAGTTCAAACTGAAACCAAGTCAATCTTTCACAATGTATTATTTTATTAAACAAATATGGATTAGTTATCCATGAAAACATGAAATCGAATTGAGAACAAATACCGAAACAACCCCAATGGCTTAAAAGATTACATCTGGGCAGTTTTTCAATTCATATAGATCTTCTCCTTTTAGGAGAGCTTTGAGGATTTTATTCTAGTTAACAATTATTAAGTGCTTATTTATTATGGACACAGTGAAGACTTGTGTATTGTTATATCTCTAAGTTGCTTGTTAGTTATATATATAACTAAACCACAGGCGTCGAGAACGGTGTCCTTCATCCAAGTCAAGTGCCATATCTTCTTGGTCAAGGTCAGGGCTCATATCTTCCACCGCAAAGTCTTCAATTGCATCGACCTCCTGTGAAGTATGTGTTTTGAGATGTACACTGATAAGATATATGTAATAGAAAAGGACAACTATATTGTATTACTCACATCATCAAGGACTCCACGAACTTGAGAGTTGCCTATGGATATAGTGAACAGGTGATGTATCAGTTAGAGTTCTCATCAAAGCAAGCAAAGAGGAACGATCCACAAAACTCACTCAAGACGCTTGCAATGATAACAAGGAGGAACGTAATAATAAACTTATGGTTCATATTTGTAGTATTGTATTCTTTTTGGAGGTTGTTCTTCTCTTTACTCAATGAGGAGTAGATTTTATGAGAGGTTTATACTCAGTGTACAATCCTTGACTGGGATCATGTCACCTCGGAGTTCTTCTCGTTACATATTGTACATCGCCGGCTTCGGGTACGGATGGGATAAGAGAAGTAGGTGTAATTATTCCCAGATAACGGCAACAATCCTCAAATCGAAATTATGGGATACAGTCGGCAGCAACGTCCCTAGATGTACCCAAGACACATGAGACATGTCTGATGTGTAGACTTGGACCATATCTCAGTTTTCAAATAGAGAAGTCAAGATCTTTTGTGTAAATTCCACTGCACGGTAGTTGTGAGGTGTCCATATTGAGCCGAGATTGCTCTTGGGTACAAACTTGTGCTCTAATGTCAACTGTTTTGGACTCGTGATACTTTCACCAGTTTTGATAAGCAATAACCCTGGGGAAATAGAATCAATTCCGTGCATGGTGAGATGATCTTTCCACACAGCTACATCTTCGTCATCATTATTCATCGCTCGTCTTTGTGAGTAGGTTGTAGAATTGATTGCAAACTCGTTTGTAAAGAGAACTCCAGTGGCATCTAATGATTGATGTGTTCCCCACCAGTCTTTTATCTTCAAAGTTAATTCACACGTCGCTTCTTCTTCTCCCACATCTACTTGTGGTGGGTTCATAAACTCTGATACAATTGCAACTAGATACAAGAAACAAACAGTAGGATCAGTTATTAGCACACAATCATATCATTGTACAAGTGTGCACCACTTACCTAGACTGCCAGTTCGCAGAAGTAAGGGTGCCAATTGAACTATTGCACATAAGCAGTCTTCTCCACTGGCTCCTCCACTGGAAAACAAACCATAACGTGGGGTGGCACTGTCATTATTCTTTTCCTCATGCCGTATGGATGATGCTGGTATATCGGATCGTGTAGGTGGCGTTGGAATGAACGGAGGATTCGCGAGTAGGATATCATATTGACTTTCTTCATTGTTTGATAAAACTTCAGCGGCCTCTTCTGACAACAAGTCTGCGCATATTGTAGTTATTCTGTCTTCAAATCCATTCAAAATTGCATTGAAGCTCGTGAATCTCAGAGCCCGTTCATTGACATCTAAAGCCACCGCTGAAGAATTATTTGAATTGCCTTCATTCATATCAAGCATTGCGAGGGTAGACAATGCTTGTATCCCTGAGCCGGTGCAAATATCTAGTATCTTCTTGCTCTGGCCACCATCATCTTCAATATATTGTGGTAAACTTGAATGAAGATGTTGAACTAAAGATAATGAGTCAGGACCAATATACATGACCGCTCCTTCCTCTGCACTGAGTTGATGCTCATCGTTACAAGTTGAGGGTATAGATGTCATTCCAATAACATTTGGGTGTAAATCAGTCATCAATACAATATGTTTGCTGTTATCATCATGCTTGTGACTATATCTCGGCGGTGGTATCGACAGTGGAAATAGATGAACTAATGGTACTACCCAATCTTCTTCCCTAATTGATCTATTATCAAATATAAACACCAAACCCAATCTTTGCAGTAATTCTAATGTGTCGTTGCCACCAATTAAAGATTCAGTAACAATGTGTTTCGGAACACAACTAGATAGGAGAAAGAGTGTAGCAAGACATTGTAATGACGGAAGCATCTCTTCAGATGTAGATGTATGAATTGATTTGGACATGTCTAACCCTTGCCCTACAACTAAAGGACTAACATATGTAGGTCCAAATGGATAATCATTCTTGTACCGTTCCAGAGAGTATTGATCCACATCTTCTTCATCTACTATACCAGTTGGTAAATTGAATATATGTTTGCGAATCACTGATGCTGATATCCACTAACTTCAAGGAAGGTGTGTAGCTTTGTAATATCATCTTCCCATTCCTCATCTGTTCCCACATCATTGAATTGTGAATATACCCAACCAATTCTCGCCAGATATCTCATTGAATTACTTGAAGCTGCAATGAATGATGCAGCACTGGTATCAAGTTGATTATGTTGCAATAATTGTTGATAGTAATGTATTGTAGCATCATGACCATATTGAGTTCTTATATTTGCTGCTTCTGAATAACTAACTGATGATATAGTAGCATGTACTTGCAGTGATATATGTCTAATAACTTGTTTAGGAATATAACTGAATGATGTGCATGTGTTTACTGCAACTAACAACAACAAGATCACAATCATATTAGCACTATGCATGCTTCATTTAGATCGCCTTCGCCCAAACATCACACGACCCTTTACTATTGAATACATCCACTTTAAGTACCTCCATCTATCTGCCGACGGACCCGGCCCAATCATATATTATGACCTAAAATCTCTGCTTGCTTGCTTGCTTGCTGTTTTTTGAGCTGATTTAGCAAAGATTCTTGATCAATATACCAACTACTTAATTGAAGTATCGGTACCACATGATCAGCCTTAGTAGATCTGATCTGAAAGTGCTGTCGGCGGTTCTAATAAATTATCTATCAATTGGTGGAGTACCGTGATCTCAACGTCACTGTCACAGGACCAGGACAGCCAGAGCTGAAAAACACAACAAATAACAATAGTCATCTTTGTGGGTGGCTCTTCGATCATCTAATATCTCCAGGAGCAGTATTGCAATATCAAAAGGCCCCGATGTTGTCCATCAAAATGTCCAGTCGATTAGCTTGCCAGCGGATGCATTGTAGGTATCATCGTCATCAACGACATCTACATCAATATATTCGATCAATGTCAGTGTATGGATTTGGTCAACAATGGTCAGGTGCATTATCACGTGGATCAAACAATCTATTCCTAGAGGAGGCACCAGAATTAAGCTCCGATGAATTACAACAATTTGATAAATGTCAGAATATGATATCATTAAAGGGTATTAATGATAAGAAATGTCTAGCTGCCTCTGTTGGTTGGGGTCATACTGCTTTACTAGTAGTGCCAGACAACAATACAACAAATACAGTATCACCCAAGCTTATGATATGTGGTAGACCACATGACTTTCAAACATTAATGAGATTAAGACGATTACCTCCATTTATGAGAAACTTTTGTATTAAACATACTCTACCTTCCGAAGAAGAAGACAACGATTATCAGCAATCATCCAAGGGAAAAGATAGCGATACCAATGCAGTATATGAACCATCAATACTACAACGGATAGCAACATACTTTGCAGGTGATAATGAGGCTACGTTTAATGAAGAGGAGTGTCGTAGATATAGTAATGTTCCTACTTTATTGGAGATAAATTTACCAAATAATGAAATTCCAGCCTTGGAGGGTACTAAACTATCAAATACTTCTCTTGAATTTCATGCTAGTGCAAAGATTAGTCAACATACATCACAACCATTTAATACACACTTTCAAAACACACTAGCAACTTGTGCTGGAGTAACAGCATGTATATCCCAAACTGGACACTTATACACATTTGGATTAAATCAACGTGGTCAATGTGGCGTGGGAACATTCACACCAAACATTTGGACACCATGTCAGGTATCAGGATTGGCCAATACTCGATTTATATTAGATAACGGAACAGGTATTGATGAAGAAATATATAGAACATTTAAAGATCAGCAATATCCTATTGTTAGTGTCGCGCTTGGATTGCAACATGGTGTTGCATTGGATAGTGAAGGGCAGGTATTCTGTTGGGGTAAGGGTGAACGAGGACAGTTGGGACAAGGACGACGAATGATGCACGACGATTCAGATGAAGAAACAGTTGGTAGTGATGCACCGAATGAAAATCGTACATTTGAATATGCAATTCAAGTTTCCAACTTTTATGATCCCTTTGCAACAAAAAGTACATCTCCCAATGATATATATGCTCCATCTCTATCAAAAGATGATGCTAGAATTAGATTAATCTCGGCCGGTATGAACTTTACAGTCGCAGTAACAAACTCAAACCTACCATACATTTGGGGAAAGAATGTTTGTCTTGACCCAACGTATTCAGATTCAAGCTTTGATCCACGGTCGAAGGAGGTACAAGATTCGACATATCCACGATATATCTCTGGATTACCATCTGATTTACGAATTGAAAGAGTGGCATGTGGTACACATCATGCATCCATGCTACTTGAGGATGGTTCGATATGGGCTGTGGGCATTGCTACAGATAAACCAAAACCATTATGGGATGAAGCTGTAGAAATACTTGCACCAGGAGTCGTAGATATGAATGAATTAGTTAGTTTTACTGCAGGATTTGATAGAACATCCGTCGTATACGGTAGTGATAGAAGACAAGTCATCGAGGTACAATTATGGAGTACCGAAGAACTGAGAGAGCATGGCGCTGTCCGACCTTCTTGGGTTGAGTGGTTAGAACAAGAGAAGGGCAGAGAGAAGGTTTGCTCAACACATCGTGGATGGATGCATTCAATAGTTGTCACCGAAGAATAATGGACACTGTCATCCATCATCCAACATCCAAATCTTTCAATCCCTGTATTTCATGATCCAACTGTTGATCGAGTTTATCGAGTTGAGCATAGATGTCATCATCATCAGAGATATCACGTTCATTTGAGCTTCCACTCATATCAACATCATTGGGAGATAGTTGAGTTGCACTTTTATCATCTTTATTTTTGACAGGCTTTCCATTGACATCCCAGGCTGTATCTTTATTGCTGTCTCCCTCATCAATTGTTTCAAGTTTCATCTCCAGCCTTGCATGCTTTCGAACTGCGCCAGTGTCATCACTTGGCTCAGTTGTGGTCACAGGTTTATTAGAACTGCAGCACACAGACAACTTTCTAAGCTCTGGCCAATCATCAATGCCTGAAGGGAACGAATGAATGTCATGCTCTTGACCTTTGCTTGATACATCAGGAAACTTGCTATCCAACAGAGGAAGGTCGTCTTTACCCTCGTCCAGAATCAGGTACCAATTGCCAACATAGTACAAAGAGATTGATATGATACCATTGGGAGTATATGATTTGATTGCAAGTACATCTACATTGTCGAGAACATTATGCTTGCAAAATTCAAACTCGAAAAAGGTATCACTGGATTTACCCTCTAGCCAATCATGTCCAGCACTGAGCAGATCATTGAGAGATTCTACAGCTTGATTTTGCATTAATGACTGTTTCTTTGTTGCATGTGCTATTGCTAATGCAAATGGATTGGACGAAGGTAGTGATGATATGTCGCTGACAAAATCCAGCTTACACTGTTGTACTCTCAAAGATGGTATAACGAATGGAATATCAGATAGTGATATGTTGGATATCAACTCTACAGAGCCTTGATAACACCAGTTACCAAACCGGAAGCAGACATTTCTTACATCTCCATCACCCTTGAGAATAATGTAGCTCTGAACATATGAGTCTTCACATGACAAGTCTTTTGTGGGTGGCTGCTCAACAATACCAACGTCTTGTGTTTCATCAACATTAGGTTGTATTTGAACTTCATCTTCTTCTTCAATATGCTGATCTTGGTGTGCTGTATCGTTATCATCAATAGATAGGACCTGCCATATTGACAACTTCATCCAAGGTCCATTATGACCCTTTCCATTAACGTCATCGTACAGAGCCAATGTTGCTCCTTCACCAGAACGAGATATGTCTGGAAAGTTGATATCAATTAAAGGCTGTGAATGAGACTCTGAATCTTCAAGAACCACATATATTGTGCCTTCAAAGTAGATTGTTATGAAACACAATCCTTGGGCATGAGTTCTACTAGCAATGAAGAGTATATCGGTAAATCGAGAACATGCATCACCAATTAACTCAAAGTATGTGCTACTTTTATCATCATCAATCCATGAATGTTTCGTCGCTAACTTGGCCATGGAACTGGAGATTGAGTCAGAGGAAAGCTCTGATACGACGAAATTCCTTGCCCATTCCATTTCATTTAGTGAAACATGAAACTGGTTTGATACTGGAACTTTGGATGCATCACAAAGGTATGTCAAGGCTGATTGCTGTTTGATAATCAACGGTATCAATGTAGGAATGTCTTTCAGCGTTACACCTCCAAATGCATGTTGTAAAGATAGTTGTATTTCTCCTGAATAACAATGGTTCCCAACCTGAAAGAAGGCATGTCGCGATGTACCTCCACTTCTCACACTACTCTCTGTAGAAGACTTGACTATATATGTTTGAGAGTACATTATAATTATAGTGGTTTGAACTTTAAGGATACCCAGCGAGGTATCCTTGTATGTGAGTTCTCACTGGAGGAAGAAGCTACTTGTACCTTCTTGCTATACCAAGTATAATAACGATTAGCTCTGCGGTGGTAAGGTAGCTATATGAATATTACCTAATGAAGGCCCACCCCTTGCCCGCTGGAGTGAAAGTATTTTTTTTATTGAGATTGATCTTTGAGTTTATTTTTGTTGATTGAGAAGCGAGACTCTTCTTCTTGAGTTTATTTCGAGAATCTTCTTTTGTTTCTTTAAGATTTAAGAAACTTTTCTTTGAGGTCGGATTACCTGACAACACCTTTCGATTCAGCACTGTTGATTCGAGTTCAAAGTTTAAGAGTTGCTAGAGACTAACCTTTCGTATACGCACCGATACGAAGAAACTCAAGAAATTTGTTTCGATTGTGCGTGAGACAACAACAACTCCTCTACTCCCGCCGCTGTCTATAACATCGGGTATATCATGACGACTGCTAGTAGCCCTAAGTTCCTCGAGCATGCCGATGATGGTACTAGGATTCTTAATAAGCGGAGGCAATTGTTTGATATAAAAGTAAGATGTTCTGTGTCACTTTCGTCTTATTTCACTCGATTTTCTTGCCCTTTCCGTTAATATAGACTTACATATTACTTTCAAATACTCTATATCATACCAAAAGGAACGTTACATTGTAGAGAAGGCAGAGTATGACAAGAAATGTACGATATTAGAAGAGAGAGAGGCAGACTTGAAGCGGCGAGACTTGGAGTTCCAAGTAAAGCTTGTTCAATACGAGGCGTTGTTAAAAGAGAAGCAAATAAAGCAACAAAAGTTGGCACAGAGACTAGTAGAGGAAGAAAGAAAATGTCAGGAATTGGATGTTAAAGCGGCGACCTTGAAAGAATCTCTCAGGCAGAAACAGCAGCAGCTCAAGACACCTGAGGTGTAGATACGAATAATAAGACGAATAATAGTGATGGGTACTTTAAGTTTATAACTTTCTAATTTACATTTGATTCTGATAAAAGTAACACACACTATGCAAAAGCAGTACCACGAGATACCATGCTTTGAGAAACACTCATAGCGCCCGAATGTCTTTGATGTTGTTCAAACTCTGGGTTGAGAACTTCTGTCTCGTCATCATTATATCCGTCTTCTCCGTTGTTCACATCACGATCGAACTGCTTACTTCTATCCTTGGGCTTCCACTTCTTGTAGGCAACAGCCAAAGCAGCTACGACTATACAATACCCTACTGTCACGAAGGAGATACATGTTGCCGATCGACAAGATCCTGCCTTATTCGGGGACGAACCATACCCAGGCCCTTGTGATTTGGGATAACCTTCGTCAGGCATTCCGCCGTCAAATGGATAACCTCCAGGTCCATAAGGAGAAGGATCTTTTGACTCGGTATCCATTTGAACAGTCGGGAGGGCAAACATATCATCATCTACAAAACCACCCATCCCCAATCTAGGCTTACAATTATAAGACTCGGCAAAGCCAATACGATCCTTTGACAAGTCATAGAAGAATGCATGACCCATCATGGCATTAATACCAAGAAATGAACCAAGTTTACTATCAAGGGTGATCTTCGCTCGATATGTTCCTGTGCTTGGGTTGTATTCCATATAATGTGTAGCAGGAATAGCCAGCATGCCATCCACAGGGTTCTTGGGATCACGATCTCCAGCCATGTTGGGCACACTCCTTGGATTGAATGACTTGTCAACACCTTCATGGGCCTAGCAGAAGAAAAAGGAAAAACATAACATGTCAGATCAATAAACATAATAAACTGAAAGGTCAATAAACGAGATAACGCAAACATACCTTCATTTGGACAATAATTGTAGGCAGTGCCTTGACTTCATTCTCCGTTAACAGCATCTTGCCCAAAGTGAAATCACTCCCTACCATGTTCTTCCATTCCTGTAAGAATGTTTGCTGAATACTCTGGTCAAAGATGAGTAACGGCACACCTGAATCTAAGATCGTTCCCCCGTTCTTTTCATTAAACTTGACCTCATCAATATCTAAACGAACTAATGCCTGACCATTCCGATCAGGGACGACACTCTGCCCTCCTCCCTCACGGAAGAAGATATTACGAACGTGTACCTTATATTTGGTATCTTCCTCTTCTATATTCTGAACATATACCAATGGATGGTCTAGAATGTGTGGGTTATAACCCCCAAGTGTTACAATTCCTGCACTACGATAGTCGTCACCCATTAATATCTTTTGTTCAAAGCACATGCAGAATCGAGGATACTTAAGCTGATCCTGAAATACCATTTGGTTTACAAACGATGTACGTGCCTGAGAAAAGCCGATAATACCATCTTGTACCTGTGATGAATACCATCCCGTAGCCTCTGTTTGACATGCAAATACTAATGGAAAACCGTACTGCTCAGGTACTTTTGTACCCTTGACATCTAACATCCCAGCCTCTTTAATCTCTTCCTCGGCACCGCCAACATAAATATAGTCGCGAGCCTCATATGCAGTCCATGCACTCTTATCAACGAGGTTATATCCTCGTGCGATACACTTCTCTCTACCTTCATCACATACATCATCACGCTGACCTCCAACACATCGTCCACAGGGCATGGCAATGAACGACACAGAATCCGATTGTTGATATGGTCCAATAATAGGACCACATTGTTCACATCCCTCACAGGGGAAAGCTGTAAAGTCAGCACCACTACTAACAGCCAAGACACGTTTCTGTGCTGGACTACCAACATATGCATTTAAAAAATGTGTCCCCTCGCCGGAAAATTCTTGTAATATTCGTTGATCGTTTAAATTAATATCTTCTTCTCCATCATCAACTCGTAATGACCTTCCACTACTACCGCTTCTTGCCCATCTTGCAAATGTTTCAGAAGCATCCTCATCTCTCTCTTCTTCTAATAAGTGTAGTAAATTTCGTTCTTTAAGTATAGACGCACGTGTATGAATTGGTATATGAATGAGATTCTCTTCTTCATATTCATCAATATCTTCATCCATGAATACAGTATCAAACTGATATTCTTCCCCGTCAATGTTAATATTAATGTCTTGTGGTGGCGTTTGTTTAGTTTGTGTTGTTTCAGATGTGCTCATTGAAGTTGTTATTGGTATCTGCTGAGAAACTGCAGCAACCGCTGATATTGCTGAAAATGGGCGTATCCTTTTCATTATAATTATAATATTGCAACAATTGATGTATGTTCTTGTTTTCTATATCTCTGTACCCTATGAGGAGGCCTATCTCTCCGGACTATCTAATTTGCAAGTTGTTTGAAAAAGATATGTGTAGTGTTTTGAGATCCGTCTTTTTCGACCGGCGTTTCAAATGCAGAATTTAGGGTATATATGGTACTTGTTCCAGAGTACAATATTGCTAGCGCTGGGAAGGAGAGTTGCCACTCGTTTATCATGTTGCAAGTTGAAATGACCCACGAATCTGGCCCCAAGGGGTTTATCTGTTTGAGGGATAAAGTTAGGATACCATGGATACCAAAATTTACCCCTGCCATTCTTCAAAATAGAGTTGTGGTAGGTAAGCGTTGTAGTATTGTAAGGAGTTGTATGGTATAGAACGGCGTAGTTGATATGATTAGATGATGTTTAGAGTGACTATACAAAGCGTTCATATATCGCTCAGATTTTTAGCTGTTCACGGGGATGTTATATCGATTGACATACTCTATCAATTTTGATGTCGAGTTTGTGGAGGCTCTGTATGTTAATTGTAGCAACTATGAGATGATACAGATACATAGACGGATGTATATTGTTGTTTATTACATATTGAATGTGGACTAGATATTGATATGTCCGATACAGGAGTTGGGTGTTTTTATCTTTGCAATGTGTATATTTTGTAATACCCTGCCATTATTTTTAACTAACAAACTATTCTCTCTCAATTCTCAATACACAAACCATTACCACTACAATAAAAAAAACATACTTAATCATACCACCTACAACTTACATAAAAATCTTCCAAACAACATCAATAATAATAATATATAGAACAATAATAATGATAAGACCAACACCCTTCATCCGACAAGCCGAAAGGTTAATTAATCGTAATCCATACCTATTCGGTCCTGGACCTGTCGCCAGACGTCCAGCCGAGGGTAGTATTGGTGCCATGCCACCACTTCGTGGACTTGTGGTATGTGCATCACAGGGACTTGCTGTTGGATTAGCTGGTGGTCTTGTATACAATGTATTTTTGGGTAATCCTCAAATAGCAAAGGTTGAGGCATATTACGAAGAGAATCCTCCTCGTTAAATAATGTATGATGGGATTTTAAGTTGGAGGAGTAAAATGGGTTTTGGTTTTGGTTGTAGAATACAGATTTGGGAATTGTTGAATTAGTTGGAGTGGGATTAAGGTATACAAATTAAAATAGTTAGTATCCGGGGATTGTATGAAATGGGGGCTCTTTTGTCGAAGAGAAGCAACAGCTGGTGCTGGTTGTTTTTCAGAAAGGGAATGTCCATTTAATAGAGAGTTGATTTGTAACATATAACAAGCACTCGGATAACAAACATGTCTTGTCAAATATTACTGATGCACAAGTAAAAAGAAAAATCTATTTGTGTCAAGATAGAACATGCTTAAGTACAGAAAAAGGAATAGCTTTAGGGTACAAGTCTAAGGTCTTTGTACAAATCTCCTGTTTATGAGCCCTGCCTGAGGGGTTGCAACTACAGTTAGGGAGTCCCTCCTAAAAGACGTTTCATCGCCATTTCCTCTTTCCCCCCATCACTTTATCATCAACTATGTATGTACTAGACTTTGGCTTTGTACCCCATCCTCTAATTATATTATTTCATTCTTTAAAACCAACATTGAAAATGGCAAGTAATAATCAAGGACAACAACAACAAGCACCGCCAGTAGCTACGGCATCGACGATAGTTCCACCTCGTTTAGTGAAAATGGATACATCAATGAATGACGAACTAGAATGTTCTTTACACTACCTACCCAAACCATTAATGAGAGAATTTGGTCATGTATTTAATGATGAATATCTCAAGTTTGGTGATAATAGTGATGCAATGGATACAGATATGAGTAGTAGTAATGATACATCGACATCACTTAGATTACTAGCGATACCAACAAATCAACATGCAAAAGAGGATCTTGTGGCCGTGGGTGATCATATTGAACAAGAGAAGGATCGGTTACTTAATGTGGTGAGTATTTGTTTATATATCTATTTGCAATGTATACTCTACTTTATTATACTACTTTGTAATATGCAAACTCACAACACATGCAAATCACATCATATGTTAACAGTTTCTAACATTTGGCAAGTACATTTGTGAGCAGTTAAGAGCAAAGGGATATTGGGCAGATTATATTGATCCATGTTCTGGATTACCAATGATATCACTTAATTGCAATAAAGTTTACTCCGAAGTGGATGGGATGGAATGTTTGCTAAACTACAAGGCATATAATGCTGGATTTTGCAAAATCTTAACTCATCCTAAATGGGGATCGGCTGTTTATCCAGCAACGATATTTGCTCATGCACCTGCTGATATAGTATCAAGTTTGATTCAATCTTTACCCGTTGGAGAAGAAAAGTAAATATTGTGCAGAGCAAAAGGTATACAGTGCCCCGAAGAAGAGAGGATACCTTAGGCATATCACAAAATAATCGGAACAGTTGCAAAAAGGTACGTGATATATGATTGATGTGATATCTGATCATCTTCTCTATCTCATCATATCAACAACTTGTGCAGTTGTACACATTTTCTTATTTATCAACTTCCTTCAGTTGTAAGCATATTCAATACATTTTTGATTTTGATTTCCTTTTTTTTTTGGCAAAAAGGAGGCATTTTTATTGGTTTTTCTTCATCGTCATCGACATTGTGTCTCTTTGTTGTTCTAACCTCTAACCGATTACCTTGAACAATGAAGATCCTACTTGTTCTTGCTACTATCCTAGCCACTGTTAGTGCATACTGTCCTAATGGTTGTAATAA
>Ga0214479_100775_pt1 | contig 16660 bp, 12 predicted proteins | sample M1_20Mar14CPVII9_5_FD_165054 | JGI IMG/M metagenome (GOLD analysis project Ga0214479, IMG submission 165054) | Marine eukaryotic communities from Monterey Bay, California, United States - M1_20Mar14CPVII9sort6BwellE14 | ecosystem: Environmental > Aquatic > Marine > Unclassified | place: USA...
ATTTCGTATATCACATTCGCTATGAAATACTCGACGAAATTGTTCGTCTTCATTTTCATTAATTGACATCTGTTCTAATCTTCTCAATATCTATTGTTTATGTAGTGCTACAGTTGCCGTGAGAGTATGATGAGGTATGGTGTTTATAGTATGATTGTATATGGCAACAAACTCGTCTAAAGAGGAAGGTGCATGCACAATAGATGTGTACTTTACTTAGCTTTACTTAAAATTACCAATACTGGCGCCACCGACATACACCAAATCTCTACCGATTGAAAGGTTGTTAAAAACAGATGAATTTAGTATAATATTGGCAGTGTAAGAGCCCTAATTTTATACCAATTGATGATCAATTAGCCGCTGCTATTATATTGAATTATCGTCATTTGACATCATTTCCGCCTCTACTCTCATAAAAGGATACCGCTGCTCCATCGATGAGATATGTACGCTAACCTTCACAATCACAACCTCCACTGTATTGGCGGCAGTATAACAAACATACCCCTGTCCTCTCGATATTATAGGCTGATACCTTATTAGAGTCGCTGGATTTGTCATCAACTCTCCTTTCAATTGGTAGTGGTACACATGGGTAAAATGGTATCTTATGAGAGTAGAGGAAGTGAATGTTTGAGTGAGAGACTGTGAGAGATAGGCTGAGATAGGGTCATTAATCATCAATTGGTATACAATTAGGGATCGCACGGTGCTGATATTACAGTAACTTCATCAGTATTTACCGTTCTTTCGATTGGTAGTGATTTGGTGTATATCGGTGGCGTCAGTATTGAAAATTTGCTCATAGAAATTAGAATTGCAAGTAAAGTACACATCTGTGCACCTTACCTTTTGGCCTACTCTAGTTGTATTGCGTGTGGACAATTAAATGAGTAATGAGAGAGAGAGAGAGTGACGCTACATAATACGATCTCTAATAATATATACTACACATTAAGTGCATCTTTCAATTGCATCAACATACGGTACTGATTTTACAAGCTGAGATTACAAAACAACAAAAGGGAGTAGTAGTAGCTTATATACTAGCCCATCATCAGTTTGAGCTGCCATCGTCATCAATATAGAATAGAGGAAGTAGTTGCATATATATAGCATTATATAAAAAAGATATAAAGCATCTGGTATTATATTAATTGCAATCTATATATTTTATCATCCGCACATTAACAACAGACTAATAATGCAAGTGGATGAGGACGAACAATTTAATCAAGCTTTCGGAGTAGACTCTGGCATTTCTGTGGCCTGCAGATATGCTATAAACGGCATCAAGAATAATGATGCTATTTATACAGATCGTTTCAATAATCAAGGCCTTAATAAATTTAAGCTGTTGTCTGACAATGCTGTTCACTTTACGGATCTTTCATGGAGATTGTTCGGTCGTTACATTGCAAGCAACACCAACCTAACAAGAGTTGACCTAATTGAATGTGGTATTACCGATGAAAAGATGGCATCATTATTTTATGAGTTGACGTACAGTTCTTCATTAAAACACTTGGATTTATCTGGGAATTCCTTTGGTATAGATGGACTAAGGAGTATGGTGCCATTCTTGAACGATACAAATTCATCTAAACTTGACTTCCATAGAAACAATAACTTTGATTCAAATTGCTTTGAATTGGTAGTACAAACATTACATGGAAGACCTTCAGAGAGCAGACCTTTTGAAGGACTATTCGTTAGTAGTTGCAATATAACAAACATCTCAGTATTGGATACGTATACAATCCCACACATGCGACATCTCGAGTTGAAAGGTAACAACATTGGCGGAGAGGGGTGTACAACATTAGCTAACATACTCTTGAATGAAGGCTCTAGTTTGAATTATCTAGGCCTTAATAGATCGAGCATTGATGACGAGGGAGCAGAAATACTCGCCGCAGCACTAAAACACAATACCAAATTGCAAACGCTTGATTTGCGAGAAAACTATATCGGGAAGAGGGGATATAGAGCACTCTTGAAATCTGTAGTTGATTTATCATCCATTGAGAATACATACAACTCAAACCACACGCTGAAAGATCTAAAACTACACCCCTCCAGGCAAGGAGTAGGAAACAGTGCAAGTCAGCTTGTTCTGTCGTCGTGTATCATGCTTAGAAGTATCAATTCTGCATTACAATTGAACAATCGACATCATAGCTTTCATTCAGCTGGCAGGGCAAAAGTGATAAAGTATCAGTTGAACAGCAAATTAAGAAGAAAGTATTGTGATCTACAGGGGATTGAGTATTCAGCCAGTAGTATCTTTGCAGATATTGAGCCCACTCTTTTGCCGCGTATTCTTGCATTGATTGGGAGTAGTCATGAACAAAGTGAATTCTATACTTCACTCATCCATACTGCACCTGATTTACTGTCATGTGTTGATACAAGTGGCATGATGAAAGATGAAATGGCTAAAAATTCATTACAAATGGCTGAACTGACTCGTCAACTTGCAGCTCTTTCTGCTAAGAATGATCAGTTTAGTAGAAGATTGTCAGAGAGAGAATCGGGTGATGACAGTCGGCAGTCAACTACGGAAGAAGACGCGGCGGAAAGTGTAAAGAAGAGACAAAAGAAGTGAGGATAAGGAGCAATAAGTTAAAGGACGTGTAAAGGTACGATTAGGGTTCATATCTAATAGACTTTAGCCCCTATAATCCTTTATTTATCCATTAAAGTAAGCAGTGGGTCCAACCCTCTACTCATTCACACAGCGCTTCAATCTGCCGCCTCTTCTTCTATCTTGTAATCTCTCCAATAGACAAGATATCTTCACATCTCTACAATTGTACATTCAAAAGGACCGTCGACTTCAATCCACTTATAGTCCATCCAACTTTCACTTACAATTGATCAGCACAACCTAATAATAATCGTTCATCAACACTCCAAACATTCGAATCATATACCAATTTAAATATACTACAACCCAAATTACTCCATACATCCATGTCTCCTCCTTCAAGGCCTACCTCTGCTGCAGTTTCAATACCATGATATAAACCAATTTTATAACTAAACAATGATCGACTTATTAAGAAAGTAATGTAGCAATATGTATATGATTTGGTATTAATTGATACTTGTGATGTTAATAGTAGGAAGATGAGTATGTCAATTGATAGTAAGAGTAGATTTTGTGTTATGTGTAGCGTCGGCATGATTGATGGTAGATTATTGAACATAGGCACTATGTTGCTCTCATCAAAGGTGATAACATCTAATATACTGAGTATATCAAATATATAAACTATACTCAATCCAACAGAGATAAGTGTATGTAAATTAATCAATCTTCCATGTCTTTTATCACTTTTACTCTTTTTACTAATTGAATCTAATATAACATTACGTAACTTACTATACAATGGTTGATTATATCGATTTTTACATATACTACAATATAACAATGTTGATGGTTTTAGCTTTCTCATGCTGTTATGATTGTTATTGTTATATTGTTGTTGAATAATCATTTGTTGTTTTGTGTAGTTTAATAAGCAGGAGGTATGTACGTATCCTGATGTGCCGCGACATGCACAGTATCGTTGTGTGGGGATGTTGTTTGTGTCGTTTGTTTCGTAGCAGATGTAGCATGTGGCTGTTGCTGTATATCGTCGTCTTCTTCCATTGCAATGGAATCGTTAGCGGAGGTAGCTGGTCTTTGATCGAGTAGGGATGATTTTGTGTCAGAGCTGCCGATGATTATTGAGCTATCGACACCGCCCAAGGCAAGGATGTGATGAATAGCTGAAGTTGTTGATATCATACTTATGTTATGTATTTGGAGATTTGTGATCGTTTGCAATAATATGATTGATTTAGAATGGCAACTCATGGCATCAAAATTGTCGGCATGAAAAAATATAGAATCGAGCGATAGGCAGATGGGAGGTATCTTTTTGGTAGTATGTGTCACATCAAGACATAAAGAATCACCTCTGCATACTGTTATTTGTGTAGATTAGGCAGCGGCTATTGATAAGGTGAAAGCTAGTAGAAAGGTTTAGGCGTGTATAGATTTAGGATTAATACGGCGGTGAGTGTGGGGTTAGTGAAAGGGAAGATAGAAAGAAGTTTCTCACATCATATGCACATAATTTGCAATTGCAATATTAATAGGTATCCCTGTGCCGTATGTCGGTTGTTTTAAGCATATTTAGAGCTGTTGGTTACGGTTAAAGAGTAGAGCTTGTCAAGATTTGCTATTGCATACAGTATCCATTGCAATTACTCAATTATACATAACATCACTCTCAGCTCTCACCGATTTAAGGCAATTGCAATACAATAGACTGAAGTCGTTATATTGTTGTATTATTATTAGCAGTCAATCGGATTAAGATTGATAATTTGGGTATTTCTCTCCAACATTCGCCGCCATCACATAACTAGAACAGTTAGAACATGTCAAGTAATAATCACATAGAAGAGGACGAACAGTTTCGTCGGGTATTTAACGGTGAATGTGATATCTCTGAAGAATGTTTAGATACAATCAATAACGTCAAGAACAATTATCCTAATACCACAAACTTATACATTGATAGCAATGAGGATATCTTAACAGAATTGGCATGGAGATTGCTCGGTGGTTACATTGCAAATAATACACACTTGACACAAATCGTTTTAGAAGGTCCCGGTCTCATATCTACATTATTTGAAAGTTTGGTTAAAAGCTCATCAATTAAATTATTACTATTGGATGATAACCGTTTTGGATTATATGGAGTACAACAGATGCTACCGCTCTTGTTGAACTCTCCACAGCTCGCTGAACTTTCTATTAATAACAACAATAATATCAACACAGAAGGTTTCGAGTTATTGGTTCATACACTACATAATAACACTTGTATTGAAAGATTAATCTTTGGGGGTTGCAATATAACAAACATAACGGCATTAGAAAGACACATCTTACCAAACCTCCAAAAGCTAAATTTAAGTTGCAACAACATTGGGAGAGAAGGGTGTATCATAATATCCAACCAACTACAAAGAGAAGGATCAACTCTGAAAAGTTTGTATTTAAACAATACGGGCATGGGAGACGAGGAGGCTGAGTTACTAGTCACTACTTTGAAACACAACACAAAACTGGAATTAATTACTTTAGCAAATAATGAGGGCTTTACAGAGAGAGGATGCGTCGCCTTCTTGAAATTACTGAATGACGTATCATCAATCGAAAGTACATACCGTTCCAATCACACTCTAAAAACATGTATCGTATCAACAATTCAGTATGACAGGGCTGAGATGAGTAGAGAACTTAGTTTTTTCCAAGGCAGGGGAACGTTAATCCTTATTGAAGAAGCATGTAATGATAATCAAAAGATAGACGCGGGTAAGGCCAAAGTTATCAGAAGTCATCTGAACAGTCAGACATTGAAAAGGCTTTGCAATCTACAGGGTATAGAATACTCGTATAGTAATATCTTTGCAGATATTGAGCCTGTTCTTCTACCTCTAATCCTTGCATTGATTGGGGATAGACACGGTCAGAGCGAATTCTACACTGCCCTTGTCCAAACGGCACCTGATCTTCTATCTTACATTGATAGAAAAGGTTTGATTCGAGATGTAATGACAAAGAATACGACACGTGTTGCTGATCTTTCTGATGAGTTTGAGAGTAAAGTGGCCGAGTGCCAGGCTGAGTTTGAACGAAAAATGGCTGCTCTGAAAGCTGATCATGAAGGCAAGACGGCTGCTCTTGAAACCGAGTACTCGTATCAAACATCTCGTCTCACAACCGAAAATAATAAACTTAGTAACCGCTTGGCATTGATTGAGTTAGGTGACAGTAAACAGTCAGCAACAGGGGAATGCAGTGGGGACAGAGGGGTGGGCAATGGTAGCGGAGGTAAGAAGAGGGGGAGGAGTTGACAGTTGATCAATAACCTCTAGATTCCATCTGTTCTAAATAGGTAACTTGTGTGACGTCTCATACATGCGTTTAGTAAATAATGAACACATGCAAGTCATCAGTCAGTCACATGCTTGGGATTGTCTCTTCCTACTACCTCGACCTCACCTGCAATCTTATTACTTATTTTAACTGCTAACTAATCCAACATCTTACTAAGCAAGTCATTCTTATCAGAAAGAGCTGCAAGTTGATGAGTCAGTTCAACCATTTGTAATGAATTCCTTGCCATTTCATATTTAATCATAGAATTTCTATCGATACAAGACAAGAGATCGGGTACCATCTGTATGAGCGTAGTATATAATTCACATTGACCGTGATTTTCCCCGATTAGTGCAAGAATATCGGGCAGTAGTTTGGGCTCAATATCTGCAAAGAGACTACCAATTGAAGTGTACTCAATGCCCTGCAGATGACACAGTTTCTTCCTGATCTGACTGTTTAGTTGATACCTAATGACTTTGGCCCTACCAGTTGCTTCAGAGTTTGTATTTGTTTTGTTCATATGCAATGCAGCATTGATATAACTACCCATAGATGTCTTGGGAACCCACAGCTCGTTTAATGTATGGTTTGAATTGTACGTGCTCTCTACAGATGATACGTCAACTAAAAGTTTCAAGAATACCTTGAATCCTTTCTCTATGATTTGGTTATTATCCACCAAATGCAGTGTTTTCAATTTAGTATTGTGCTTGAGTGAGTTGGCAATTATCTCCGCACCCTCGTCATCAATTCCAGTATTGTCAAGGAACAAGTAACTCAATCTTGTGTCTTTCTTTTGCAGTATGTTTGCCAATGTTCTACATCCCTCTCTACCAATATTGTTGCCATGGAAAGTAATAACGTTGAGGTAAGGAAGTGCATACAATTCCAATGCTGAGATGTTGGTTATATTGCAATCGTGGAACTCTAATCTCCACACTCTCGTATTCTGCAATGCTTGAATCAATACTGTAAAGCACTCTGAATTGAAGTTTTTATGTCCATTGAAGCCAATTGATGATAAATTTGGAGAGTTTTGAAGGAATAGAATCATACTTCGTATTCCTTCTATACCAAAAGAAGAATTACCGGATAAATCTAAATGATTTAATGAAGTACTGTATGTCAATTCTCTAAATAACAATGCCATGATTTCATCGGTAATGCCACAACAAAGTAGATCTACTTTTTCCAATTGGTTGTTGTTTGCAATGTATCGACCTAATAATCTCCAAGAAAGATCTGTGAAGTATGACGTATCAGATAATCTCATATTTAATTCATTAACATTAGGTTGGTTATTCTTGATGCAATTCATATCGTATCTACAATCTTCAGATATACCGGTGTGCTGCTCACCAAAAGCTTGATTGAATTGTTCTTGTTCTTCAGACATAACTAATACGCTTCCTTAGTTCTTGTGTCCTGATAGTCAACTATATATACTATGAGGTGTACAAGATGTGTACTTTTTTGCAATGCTATTTCTTCGAGCAAATTATCAAGACTGCCGCTACTGACATACACCAAACCACTGCAAATCGAAAGGGTGTTAATAATTGATGAATTGAGTATATTATCGGCAGTGTAAGAGCCCTAATTGTATACCAATTGATGAGTAATCTGCGCCTACATGCCGCCCTATCTTCAACTCTACTCTCATAAAGGATACCGCTTTGATATCGAACCACTACCAATTGAAAGAGAGTTGATTACTGTTACAAAACCAGCTCTAATATAGTGTCAACATATAGAGAGGACAGGGGTATGTTTGCTTTACTGCCGCCTATGAAGAGGACAGGTTATGTTGGCGGCAGAGTGCTGCATATCGTCAGGGTGGTATCCTTTTATGAGAGAGTAAGTAGAGGTAAAGAGTAAAGAGGTATTAATTTCCTCTTCCTTCATCTATTACATACCTCATCTCATATTACGATACTATCTTCTTCATTATGATAACACCGCCTCATGATACGTTTATGAAGCATAGAAGATTACACCAGAAATACTATTATTGCTGATAATAAACCGGAGTTCCTCGACAAATTTGCAATTGCAACTCTCTCAACAGTTCAAGCTACACCACTTCCTGATCTCATACGTGTCTCATACTACCTCAATAATACAATAATAATCTCAAAGATCATTGTGTGCAAGTGAATCATAGTGGCGGCGGGATTAGAACCTCTTACCCCTTCATTATATATGTATGTCTTTCGAACACAGCATTCTACACAAAAGGATATCATGTCTACCACTGAAGAAGTCAACGTCGATGTACAAATCCCCTCTGATACCGAAATTCGTAAAGAAATGGAAGTACTAATGCAATCAGTTGATCTTGGAACCATGACAACTAAACAATTCATATCAAAACTATCCACAAAGTTTAATGGTGCTGACTTATCGAGTAAGAAGAAATACATCAAGGCAACTATCATTGACATTATTGATTCCATGCAAGAAGAAGATGATGAATTTCAACACCGTCTTGCTTTCGGGGAGCACACTGGCATCTCTGATCAATTCTTTGATGATATACATCAGGTTAAGAACAATCAAAGTCTCACGACAAATCAGTTAGTTTTGGACTGGTTAGATGCAGGCAGATTTACAGATTTGGCATGGCGATTGCTTGGTCGATACATTGCAAATAATACACATTTGCACGACATCAAACTATACCATTGCAATATAACCGATGAAATTATGGCACTATTGTTCAGTGAGTTATCAGGTAGTACTTCCTTACAGAAATTGGATATGTGTATGAATCGTGTTGGTATAGAAGGTATTCGGAGTATGGTTCCACTCCTTCAGAACTCTCCAAATTTATCAAGTCTTAAATTTGGTTTAAGCACTGATATAAACACAGAATGCTTTGAGTTAGTAGTTAGTTCATTACATAGTGGAGGAGTGGAGGAATTGGACTTTATAAACTGCAATATAACTGACATTTCAGCGTTAGAGAGACACAACCTTCCAAACCTTACTGACCTTTACTTAAATGGCAACAATATCGGTAGAAATGGATGCATCATATTATCCAATCTACTACAGGAAGAAGGGTCGACTCTAGCGAAAGTCGTTCTAATAAACACAGGTATGGGGGATGAGGAGGCAGAGATAATCGCAACGTCACTCAAACACAATACAAAGTTGAAAGAACTTTATTTATCTGAAAATAACGGCATCACAGAGAAGGGGCGTGTCGCATTCTTGAAATTACTGAATGACGTGTCATCCATTGAAAACACATACAATTCAAACCATACATTGAAGGAAATTAGAGCTGGCCACTTCTCTTGTCCTTGTAGTAGTCTACAAGCCTTGGTACATAGTGCATGTTTAGTGAATATGAATAGTACCAATCCTGGGAAGACGAAAGTTATCAGAAGTCATCTGAATAGTCAAACACTGAAGAAGCTGTGTCAGCTACAGGGCATTAACTACTCATACGGCGATATTTTTGCAGACATTGAACCGGTTCTTCTACCCAAGATTCTTGCATCAATTGGTTATGAAAATGGTCTAAGTGAACTATATATCGCTCTTATATCCACGGCACCCGATCTTCTGTCTTATATAGACAGGAAAGCTCTGATTCGAGATATAATGGCAAGGAATGAGGCACGTGCCGCTGCTCTTGTTGCTGAGTGTGAACGGAAGGTTGCTGTCCTGAAGAATCAATTGTTGAGTGATACATCTCACATAACTGCTGAAAACAATGGGCTCAGCAACCGTTTGGCATTGATTGAGTTAGGAGATATTAAGCAGTCAGCTCAGTATTAGCAGTAGCAGGGGAATGAGAATTCATGAGGTATGTTTGTTTTACTGGAGAAGGTTGTGATTGTGAAAGTTAGTATCATCTCATCTATTGGTAGAGACTGTTTGGGTGCCGACAGAGTGTTAGTTTTACTATCGTGCTGGATCATTTACAAGTTGCTTTCATGGCTTGTATTAGTTTCTTTTGGTTTATACTCTTCGAGTCCGAGTGGATATGAATTGGAGTAAAGAGACATATCTTATGTCACGTGATCAGGGCTACACAAAGAAAGGCTAAAGCTAATACAAATGTTGACTATGCTATTTCCTTGTCTCTTCCCTCTCGGTACTAAATACTATCACTTCTTTGTCTCTTGCCACCCACTCTATCTTCAACTGCCTCAACTCTTGTAAAAGTATCCTTTATCAGAGCTTTTCTATCGATGCAAGATAGTAGATCCGGTGCAGTAAGAACAAGTGCTCTATACAATTCGCTCCGACCATGCCCATGCCAGCAGATTAGTGCAAGAATATCGGGCAGAAGAACCGGCTCTACATTTGCAAAGATGCTGCCAGGTATGTATTCAATACCCTGCAACTCACATAACTCCTTCCTGTTTTGACTGTTTAGTTGACTTCTGATGACCTTCGCCCTACCCGCAGCCCTGGGAGTACTACATACCCGATTCTCCCAACATGCACAGTTAATCAACTTCATTGTATTGCTTGCACGTGCATTATCAAACTCACATGAGAGGGTATTGTTGGAATTGTATGTATTCTCAATAGATGACACGTCAACCACAATCTTTAATATCGCAATGTAACCTCTCTCGGTGATGTTATTATCATCCAAATCGAGAACTCTCAATTTAGTATTGTTCTCAAGTGAGCTTGCAAGAAGCTCTGCCCCTTCATCATCTATACCTGTAGCTTTTAGATAAAGACATTTCAAATTTGATCCTTCGTTTTGGAGTACATTTGATAATATAGTATATCCCCTCTCTCCAACGTTGTTACCACTTAAGGAAAGTGATTCCAATTTGGTATTATGTTCGAGTGAATTGGCAAGGATTTCTGTCTCTTCATTCCCCATGCCCGCTCTTCCCAGGTATACTGCCGTCAAAGTTGTATTTTCATTTTGAAGCAGATTTGATATCGTAATACATCCCTGCCTTCCAATATTGTTACCAGTTAGACTGATGGATTGAAGGTTCGGAAGTGTATAAGTATTCAATGCAGAAATGTCTGTAATATTACAATTCTTTAAGTACAAATTCTCCACAGGTCTTCCGTGTAATGCACTAACCAATACCTCAAAGCACTCCGAGTTGATATTGCTATTGAAAAAGCTTATATATGATAAGTTTGGTGAATTCCCCAAGAATGAAATCATGCACCTCAATCCCACTATACCAAATAGACTATTTTTCATATCTAACTTTCTTAACGAACTCCTTACTAACTCCTTAAAGAAGAATGCCATATTTTCATCAGTAGACATACATCCATATAAATTTAAGTTCTTCAAATGAGTATTATTTGCAATGTACCGACCGAGTAGTTTCCATGAAAGATTGGTAAAGTGAACAACACTTTCTGAATACAAATCGAAATATGTTTTATAAAATTCGTTATCTTTGATCAGCCTTATTGCATGTCGACATCCTATGCCCGTATGCATTCCAAAAGCTTGGTTAAATTGTTCTTCCCCAGACATAATTATAATTTGGTGGTCTAAGGCATGTGTATTTTGTGGTACTTTGTGTTGTTTGACCAAAAGGTTAAGATGCACACAAGATGTATACTTTTTTGCAATGCCTATTTCTTTGAGCAAATTATCAATATTTCCGCCACCGACATACACCAAACCACTGCAAATTGAAAGGGTGTTAATGACTGATGAATTGAGTAAATTACTGGCAATATACGATCCCTAATTGTATACCAATTGATGTTTAAGCCTGCCGATCACTCTGACTACACTCTCATAATAGGATACCGCTTAACTTTGCAAAGAAACACTACCAATTACCAATTGAAAGAGAGTTGGTAGTTGGTGACAACAAATTATTCAGTGACTCTAATAAGGTATCAGCCTATACGAAGAAGACAGTGGTACGGTATGTCTGTTTCACTGCCGCCAATGTAGAGGAGGTTGTGTGATTGTGAAACTGTTAGATTTCAGTCCATAACGACGGACAGACCCATCCTTTTCAAAATGGAGAGATTGAGAATAAGTTGGCTGGCGTATGCGCTTATTATAAGAGATTGATCATTGCAAATAGTAGCGTTTATTGAGAGGTTTATAAAGTATAAAGTGGTGGTTCAAGTTTCGTCCTTAAGGGAGAGCTAAGAAACACATTGCCATTGCAAATTGCACGAAGTAATAATTGCCAAACTACTCCTCAATTATTACAGCCAATACCAAATAACAACAAATACAAACATTATACAATGTTTGAAAAGACGTTAACCGACCTAGTAACAGGAATACGCTCTCACAAGCGAGATACAGCACTCTTCATATCACAAAACATTGCCGAAATTAAAAATGAATTACAATCATCAGACTTATATACTAAAAGTAATGCATTACAAAAGTTAACATTTCTACAAAGTATGGGATATAGTATGAGTTGGGCTGCATTTAGTGCTGTGGAAGTTATGAGTTCACCGAGATTTGCATTGAAGAGAGTTGGTTATTTAGCTGCTACTCAGGTAAGTTTTACTTTGTGTTCATATCATGTGTTCATACTGAGATATTGAGAGATATCTCGAGAGATATGCACAATATATCTGATAATCTGTATGTTATACACAGACTCTATGTATCATATGCTAATAAACTTGTCTTCTGTATATCTTCCTCTTTTCCGGCATGCCAATGTTGCTGACCAACTCTTCTCAAATCAACATCCAACTCTCAACACTACAGGGCATTGACCAACCAGATAAAAGTCCAGTAGTACTACTAACAACGAACTTATTAAAGAAGGAACTACGAGGTGCCACAGTGGGTGGTAATGGCGAAACAATGTATCATGCCGGACTAGCAATCAATTGTCTATCCAACATTGCAACTGAAGATTTAGGACGTGAATTATTACCCGATTTATTACACCTATTGAAACATCCATCACCCTATATACGTAAGAAGGCACTGTTGTGTTTATATAAAATATTTCTAAAGTATCCACAGGGATTACGATTGAGCTTTGATCAAATTAAGTTATGTTTGGAAGATTCACATTCCAGTGTTGTATCATGTGCTGTTAATGTTATTACTGAGTTGAGTGATGTTAATCCCAAGAATTATTTACCATTGGCACCTGCCTTCTTCAAGTTATTAACTTCCAGTGCTAATAATTGGATGTTGATAAAGGTTGTCAAGTTATTGGGTAGTTTAGTACCGGAAGAGCCACGATTGGCACGTAAGTTACTGGAGCCGTTGAGTAATATTGTTAAATCGACACATGCCAAGAGTTTGTTGTATGAATCAGTCTATGCCATTACACTTTGTTTGCAATATGTTAATAAAGGCAAATCATCAAACCAGACGAGTAATATCCAAGAAGTGGTGGAGTTGTGTGTCGAGACACTCCGATCGTTTGTATCAGATCCAGATCAAAATCTCAAATATCTAGGATTGGTTGGTTTTGGTTCCTTATTGCAATCACAACCAAACGTATTACATTCCCATTCGGAATGTCGAACACTCATCTTAAAGTGTCTTAGTGATGAAGATGTTACGATACGTACACGATCATTGGGATTATTAAAGTTTATGGCAACACAACGTAATTTGGTTGATTTAATTACTCAATTATTAGGACATGTCGAGGCAGCCAGTGGAGAGTATCAATGTGAGGTGGTGGAAGAGATTATAAGTCTATGTTCCTCCAACAAGTATGAATTGGTATTAGACTTTGCATGGTATGTCGATGTATTGGTAGTATTGGCAAGTGTTCGAGGATTAGATGATTGTCAAGGTGAGGCAATTGCCAAGCAGTGGATGGATGTTGCTTGGAGGGTATTGCCCGTGAGGAGTTATGCCGTACGAAAGAGTTTGGGGGTGTTGGTACGTCGAGGAGGCGAGGGTAAAGAGGATGGCAGTAGTGAGCAGCACATCATATCCGAGGTATTGCCAGCGGCTGCATGGATTGTTGGTGAATATTCTCACCTGTTACCCGAGGCTTTGGAAAATGAGGGTATTGATACCCAATATGATTCGTCATCCAAAGGTCCATATCATGCATTGATTCAATCAATGACTTCACCCACCGATGCGGCAGGTATCAACCCTTTAGCATCAGCAACACAAGCTGTCTTTGTTCAGAATGCCATGAAGGTATTTGCCGCGGCTTGTGACCAAAATAAACAATCTCAAGATAGTAATGGTAGTGGCCTAGACAACCTCAAGTGTACCGACGAAGAGCTGTATGCCTGTGCGGATACACTAATGCGAAATCTAGTTGTATATACCGAGAGTGTTGATGTGGAAGTAAAGGAACGAGCCTTTTCATCGTATCAGCTTCTCATATCAATCGGCCTCCCTTCGGAGATTAGTGCCTTGAACAGCACGGCCTCGTCCATTGCCTTAAAGTGCCGTGAAGCATCGACCATGCTCAACTACCTACTCATACCAGAGCCAATGAAACCAATAAGTGCCAAGGCACAGAAGAGAAAGCTTGCCGAGGGTCCTCCTTCTCCAATGTCTGTTCGAGATTGGGAACGTGATGTGAATTGGGATGTCTTTTCATTCTTCAATGAGGAGACTCCGTGGTTTGATTTGGAGGGTAATGTCAAGGGTAGTCCCGAGATGATATCCTTCACATCACAACTATCTAATACTACCATTGCCAATAGTAAGAACAGTAGTGGAGTAAGAGTGACAAGCACAGAGGGGTATGGTATTGATCAGCAGACTCAACCATCGGCGGCGGCAGTTGGTAACGAGGCAACATCATTTGGTAGTGGAGTTATGGATACGGTTAATCTACAATCATCGCCTCAACAACGACAAGGGGATCCCTTCTACCTTAACTCATCATCAGCTGCGCCTTCGGGTACACTATTGGACACATCGGCTAGTGTCAATGTAGATCAGGCAGCCAAGGAATCAACAATAGATGCCGCCGCGGCTATCTCTCGCTTCGGTTCTATACAATTGGATAGTGGAGATGACGAATCAGACGACTTTGGAGTAAAGCCCCAGAAGAAAAAGAAGAAGAAGAGGTCAAAGAAGACAGTTGGTGGATCAACTAAACATCAAACGACAATTGTTGAAAGTGACGATGGCGATGATGATGATAATGCACCGTCTCGATCCAATAAGCGTGGTCGTATTCACAAGGACTTTCAAAACTTGGCATTAGTAGACTTGACCACTCCACTCGGAGAAGATGAGGTGATGCCAAGGAATGAACATTATGTGGTGCCAGAGAGACCTATCGTCGAACAGCAAAAAGCGACCCCCAAGAAGGCCAAGAAGAAGAAGAAATCCAAGTCCTCCAAGACAAAGCATACTGATACTCAAGAGGCATCATCACCGGCCGGGGATAAGCAGGTCGAGGGAGATCTTCTTGGATTTGATTTGGCATTTGGATCGACATCTGGTGTTGCAAGTAGTAGTGGGGTTGCTGCCAAGGCCAAGGTTGATACCACAATGAGAGTAGAGGCTGTGGCAGCACCTAGTCCAAGCCAGGTCAACCCAATTAATAATGCATTTGATGATCTGTTGGGATTAGAAATGCCTCCTCAAACAATAGCAAAGCCGCCTTCTACCATGGAACCGTCATCGAATATTGCTACCCAAGCGGCCGAGACGATAGAAGTCAAAGCTAAGTCTAAATCAAAGAAGCAGAAGAAGGAGGGCAAACACAAAAAAAAGAAGAAAGGTTAGATGACTTCTACCGAGGGAAGAGTTGAGAAGAAGAAGGCAACATAGTGTGTCTCGGGAAGAGGTACTACCTTGTAATAGATAATAAAAACTAGTTCCTTTACCGTCTACCTTTATATGATAACTAACTTTCTTAACTAGGTCGACTACCATTAGCCTAATCTTTGACGCTTCTTCTCTCCATTTTCACTTTCCCCATCTCCATCAACTCCTGTTTGGTTACTATCTCCTAACTCAATCAATGTCAGCCTTTTGTTTAGTTCGTTATTTCTGGCACGAAGAACTGATATAAGTGCAGTAATTTCAGCTTCATTTTTAGCCATGGCTTCTTTTATCATTGCCTTCCTGTCTATGAATGACATAAGATCTGGTGCCACGGGCAGCAGTGAGGAATATAAATCACTTTGACCATGTTTCTCCCCAATCAGTGCAAGAATTGTTGGTAGTAGTTTTGGCTCAACACCCGCAAGCATATTATCCTCAGCCGAGTACTCTACACCCTGTCTATAACATAGATCCTTTCTGTTCTTGTTGTTCAGTTGATACTTTATTACTTTGGCCCTACCTACTGCATGGGAGTTTGGGTTAAACTTGTTCATTCGAATTGCTGATTTGACTGCCTTGTTTAAATTCTAGCTCAGTTAACGTATGGTTCGAAATGTATGTACTCTCAATTGAGGACACATCAACTAAAACCTTTAAAAATGCCTTAACCCCTCTCAATGCAATGTTGTTCCGACTCAAATAAAGTGTTTTCAATTTGGTATTGCTTTTTAGTGACGCGGCAAGCATTTCTGCTCCCTCATCATCGATGCTAGTGTTGTCAAGATCTAAATATTTCAATGTGGTACCTTCTTTCTGTAGTAGATTAGATAGTATAATGCACCCCTCTCTTCCAATTTTGTTCCCATACAAATTGAGTCGATTGAGGTTTGGTAAGTTGTATGTTTCTAATGCTGATATGTCTGTTATATTACATTCCGGGAGATGTAATCTAAAAATAGGCTTTCCGCGTAGTGCCTTAATCAATACCTCAAAGCACT
>Ga0214479_100776_pt1 | contig 16627 bp, 14 predicted proteins | sample M1_20Mar14CPVII9_5_FD_165054 | JGI IMG/M metagenome (GOLD analysis project Ga0214479, IMG submission 165054) | Marine eukaryotic communities from Monterey Bay, California, United States - M1_20Mar14CPVII9sort6BwellE14 | ecosystem: Environmental > Aquatic > Marine > Unclassified | place: USA...
CAATTGATGTTTGTGAGTGAAAAAACTACGGTATCCAAATTAGGCCGTCAAAACCAAAACTCGAGGCTCGGAGTTTTTGTCCGAATCGGATACTTTGATAACATATAAGGATATTTATCGGCAATATCGGTATCTTTTAATTTTGTTAGTGATCTTTTTTCCAAATTACCGTGGACTCTCATAGCAAAATTTTATGATGTATTGATTGATTTCATTTTTTTACCATGAGAGTCGACGGTTATTATCAAACCGACTTCACCATCCGAAGCTTTTGATAATTGTAAGTTTAAAGAAGCGGTGTCAAACCGATAGCTGACCCCCCTCCCCTCTTTGATATAAGCATATATAATCCTCAGTCTCAGTATTGATCGTGAATGCTACACCAAAGCTTACTATATAATATTCAGAAGTGGTATCCTCTATTCTTTGTAATTGTTATGCTTTGCCTAACCTAGGCCTTTTACTAGTCGAGTCTAATGCTATCAGCTCTGAGTACTTGTGTACTACTACTAGCATTGCAGCTACCACTCTCAATGATGTTTTAACTGTCACTACACCCTTTTCTATACTCGCAGAGAAAGAGAAGCAGCCTCCATTCAACTCACAAGAGACAATAAAGTACCCAGACGACTCTTTACAGAGCTTCCACATTGACTTTAATGAATCATCATTGAGAGAATCATACCACATCTCTTCTTTGCAGAGACTATTTACATCAAACGAACGATCAAGAGTATTCTTCACACGCTCTACCTCTTCTTTAGAAGAAGATATTGAGAGCTGCTTTACTGATTGAGCAAGTGCGTTAAGAAATGCAGCAAGGGGAAGCTTGAGGTGACGCCTAGTGGCGTGTTTTGTAACAATATACAGTCCTTCATCAACCAACTTAAGAAGACCATCTTCATTAGGTAAAGTAGCAAGACTGATTCCCATTTCTCTTCTGTGAAATCAGATAGACTCATGATTCAGTGAAGGCGCTATAGAATAAGTAAACATCACATTTAGTACTCACACTGCCCCCCAACTATCACTTATTGCCAACTTGGATAAAGCGGTAGACACTAATACTATCACCTTTTCACTTTTGCGGTGAATAATGCGGATGTTATCAAGTGGTAGTGATGTAGGAGCAATACCAAACTCATTATACAATGTATTCAACACTGATGCATCTTCATCAACAGGTTTACGCAGTAGTGGTTGCTGGATTGTGTCATCCTTCTTATCAGACTTTGCCCTGGGCTTTCTAACTTTGCATGAGAAGCAACTCTTACGACTGGCAAAGTTGAGCTTCTTACAGCTTCCACAATACCAGTCTCCTTCTCTAACTTCGACTCCATCTGAGGGCGTTGGCTCTGTGTCTTGATTCTCTGTAGCTGGTGATATTGTATCTTTAATATCTTGTTGTTCTTTATCCTCTGCTGTCGACTCTGCAGCCGATTCATCTCTTGCTTGAGTCTTTTCTTTATCTCCAAGCTCTCCTACTTTTATTCGTTTGAGACATGCAACAAAGAAGCCTCCCGAGTCTAAGGAATCATTGGGTATAAATCTACCGCAGTGGCCGAGCTGCTTTGTCAATTCGTTATCTGAAGAAGGAGGAAACATAGTTCTACTAACTTGACCGCCCTTCTTCTTCTTGCTCTTTTCTTTCATACCGCTAGCTTGATGCTCCGACGGTACATCTTCAAATGTTTGATACATGTCATTTACTCCATTCTTCCCAAACTTTGGGTGTGCCACCTCCCATGTTGACAGACCATTTATAGCTTTACACTTTTCGATTAACCATTCAGGCAAGGGCACAATCTCTACTGCTTTTACGCCACCTACATTGTCAATAACTGATGCAACCACAGCCTCATCTTCCAAAGGATTAAGACTACAAGTACTGTACACAATGATACCACCAGGTCTCAACAGTTCCAGCCCACGTCGTAGTATTCTTCTTTGCAATCTATGCAGTGACATCGCATGTCCCATACTCCATGTATTCCACACAGGTTTCGACTTCCTTGTTGTACCGTCACCACTGCATGGCGCATCACAAAGTACCTTATCATACTTTTGCTTATAACCGGCCTTTTGTTTGATAATATGTGATCGTCTCATCCCCGGAAAGTATCTCGCATCCATGTTAATTGCTAGCATAGGAGCTCGTGGTACATGCCTAGTTCGTTGACAGAGTGTAACAATACGATTTCGATCCGAATCATTAACCACCAAGAGGCCTGATGGTATACTGCTACTGTTGTTTGAGGTATAAAGCATGTCTAGAAGTTGCAGACTCTTGCTTCCAGGGCTAATGATAAAGAGTAAATTAACATGAGATGTGTGCATATAAAAAAAAGATATGATTCTCATAATGCAAACTTTACTTACGCTGCACACATATCAGCCACAATAGGTCCACTATCTCCACTACTGGAACCTACAGACCAAAGTACTAATGGGGGTATAGCACTAACCAATTCTTGACGATGTATTGAACCCAGTTCTTGGAGTGCATGTAATACCGATGAAAATGTATCTTTATCAACATTATCTTTACTCCGCTTGTTACTACGATGTACATTTGATGTTATAGTCATTCGTAGCTTTGGTATTGATGTATCATCTTCTTCATTCTTAGACTTTGTAAATGACCAATCTTTAAGTTGAGATTCATTCCCATCACCCTCATTCTTATCCATAAGTGACAATAGATCAACACTAAATGTACTTAGTCGATTAGATTCATGTATACGATATGTAATTGGTAATGGTGTTCGTAGTTTGTGATATGCTTCTTTCCATACCTCATCGTCGTTATCCTCATTGCATATCTTTTGACGGCGGTAGTATTCATAATAAGCATCATTACCATTGGATAGTTGTGGCTGTTTGGAGTTGTCATCATTTCCATCAATTTGAGATGTATCTTTAACTACTGATGATACTCTACTACCATGCCCAGATGATTCCAAATGTTGAAATAATTTATTCCGTGATGGGAAGTCTGTATTGCATACACTGCATTTAGTTGTCTTCATATCGTAGATACAAAGGGGAGATTTTCAATGACAGTAACTTGTGTTGTTGATAGGGGGGAGGAAGAGAATAATAAACTAAGCCAAATACTATAATGGTAGGGGAGTTAGGAGGAGTCGCTATTGTACAATAATACCAGTTGTACTTTGCTCTCTCTATGGTATCAACAACTCGGCATTATTGATGGGGGGGATGGTCATGGTATCCTTCCAAAAATATCTCATCACCATCATACGCAAAACCAACCATTTCTTATTCTATCTACTGACGATATCTCTTGCTTTGTACTACATACTGTAACTTGACGGCTATTGCAGTTACTTCACAAAGGAACTCTATACAATTTAATCAGTTGATACTCGGCGGCGTCTAGTTAAGTGATAACTTATATACAACATTAGTCCTCTAGTCAAGTAGTATCGGAGAAAACAAAATGGGTGACGATTTAGCATCCGATGATGAATATCTTTTTGATGCTGGCCTTATCGATTCATCAGATAACCGGGGTACAGCAATCTTATCTTCTGACGATGAAGATGTAGATATTGCAGCATTGAAAGAGGCTGCCATCTCATCTGTTTCATCTAAGAAACGAAAGAACAATAATGATATCAATGCAGACGAAGATATAACATCCAAGAAGAGGAATAAAAAGAAGAAGAAGGAAAAGGCAGTACCAACTTATTCAAAGAATGTACTGATACATGCAGGTAGAGGTATTGCATTAGATAGTACGGAAAGTCAATCCATGTTCTTGAATACATTATATTCTCATGCTACAAAGTTATCCGAGGGTAATACCACAACAGCCTCAGCAAACAAAGAAGATACAGAAGATAATGATGAACTAGACAAAGTAGAAGATAGTACATTCTCCTTTCAACAACATCTCTATCAAGCACCAAAATCAGTTGATACTAAGACGAATACATACAATCATTCCAACATTGCAGCCTACCTAAAATCAGGAGCCTTACCATCAAACAAACGTCTTAAGAATTGGAAACATTCACATTCACCAATGATACTGGTAATAACAATCTCAGCAAGGAGAGCAGTTGAATTGATGAAACAATTAAGTAGTGAGATTAAGTTACCCATATGTAAGTTATTTGCTAAACATATGAAGGTTGAGGAACAGGCTGAGTTACTTTGCAATGGTGTGGGTGGTAATAAGAACAACAATAATCAGAGTAATGGAGGGGGTAATAACAAGAAAAAGGCCAAGTATTACAGTCTTGCAGTAGGGACACCAAATCGATTACTAAAGCTATTGCAACACACGGAAGGAGAGGGTGGTGGCGGTCCAGCATTACGATTGAATCATACAGAATTGATAATTATTGATTGTCATACAGACTCTAAAGGATGGAATGTATGCACACTAAAGGATACATCGAGTGATTTAATGGAGGTATTACGTATGGGTGTTATTCCACAATTGGAAAAGAGGACGGGCAAGGTCAAGTTGGGTCTGTATTGATTTAATCTTACAGATCTACCTCTATGTTAGTTGATAGATATGAACACACAAATACAGAGAGTTATAAAAGAGATATCATCAGGTAGGTAGAGTGTATCAAGTTGGAAGTCAAAAGATACTTATTCTTCTATCCCTATTTTCATTTAGAAGGTTAATATGATACTAAGGCTCTTTTTTAGTAAAAGTAAGGCGATTTGGGGTTCGTGTCTTTGTGACATGACAATCTCCGCTCCTTGTACTTTTCGGCGTTAACTTGAGGTTACTAGAGGCACTATGCAGTTTTTTTGATGTTATCCACAAGGCATTCTCCGCTCCTTGATAGTTTCACCAGTTCTGTGCAGTTTTTTCCATGTCTATCCATTCACAAAAAAAACACCTCGCCGCTGCCATCGACCGTCGACACCCACCTTCTAAGCCTTACAATTAGGTACTGCTGCTTAACTATCCCTTCAGATGTCAACGATCTCTGTGCTTTATTTGCAACATTTCATTACGATTAAAACGAGAGCTCTTAATTTGATTGACAAGTCATAATATTACTACCATTGCATATTGCAATTGCAAACACAGACACAACAATACAAACAACTACTTTTGTCATTCATCATTAATACATTGATACGGCGGCAATATATCAACATAACACATCATACTAATCAAGGTTACATATGTGTAGAGTCACCATGTCCGATACCGATCAAGAGCTACCCCCACCTCGACCATACACCGAATACAACATCTTCTTCCAAATTGAACGTGGTAAGTACCTTTTCTAATCGTCTTCTCCATTGTAGTGTAATTTATCTATCAGCTTGTGCACATCTCATACATATTCACGTCCTACCCCTACCCCCTAGAGTACATTCTCCAAAACTTAGGAGTCTTACCTGATCTAAAGGATGAGGATGTCTTCTCAACATTAGACCCCGGTTATGTTGGTAGTGGTAGACCTGAACTGCCACCACGATATGATGGTATCATTCTACCCAATGATTGGTACATCCCTGGAAAGACAAGGAGGAGGAAGAGACAACATCGAGCATCCCATGGAAAGATTAGTTTCTCTGACCTTAGCAAGAGCGTCAGTACTGCGTGGAGGAATATCGATAATGAGACAAAACTTTTTTGTGCTCAGTTGGCAGATATAGGCAACCAAAGTTACAAGAAGATTATACAAAGGCGTAAGAGTGATGCTAGTAGTAGCTCCGAGACAGCTAAGAAGCTGTTTGGTACCCGTACCTCAAAGAAGAAGAGAGATGCTGCTGCCAAGAGTACGGCGGCGGCGTCATCATCAACAGCAGTCTCTTCATCGCAAGCTAATTCTAATCCATATCCCTTCATGCACGATGAACGGTTTGTGTTACCATTTGATATTCAGTCAAACCCGACGGTAGCAGCATTGATGTCAAATCCAACTGTATCTTCTCAAGTATCTTCTATGAACTCCTCCCGGATTCCTACTCGCAACAGTTCCCCAGAGTGTGATTTGGATGATAGTGCAATTCTTGATATGTATATGTCTTTGAGTTAATCATGACGATGACAAAACTTAGGATAGTTATTTAATTAGTAGGTAAGATATATGTTTGATACATAATGTGCATTTATATACAGGGTGGTGTAGGTTATATACAGGGTGTAGGCAGCTCATTCTTAAGCAATAGAGGAGACCATATCTTCTTCCTCCTTCTCATCTAACTTCTCCACGAGTTCAAAGGTATTCACATAGTAAACCATGCTAAGATTAGTCGTCGTATTTGTAGAGTTTGGCTCATAAAAGTCAAGGTAGCTGATGTAGTGAGTGCATGGGTGAGAGTCTATGGCCCCAGGTAAGAACGCAAATGAAGACGCATCCCAACCAAATGGTACTGATGCAAGTCCGAGGGCCGAGGACCCCAAGTGATCATAATATGCCTAGATAGTATCAGAAAAGAATATGTTATAAGCACTAGTCAAATCAGTAATACAATTCATAAAGCACACAAACTCTCACTCGTATTACTCCACCTACAGACATTTGCAAAGTATGCCCAACATGAACCAGTAGCGGTAGCTCTGGAAGACGTGGTACTAAATCAATCTTGTTCACAAATCTAAATATTTCTAATGAACCACCACTATCTTTTTGTTGATTTGGCTGTCTTGAGTCAATGTATGAACCCCATTCCATATTACCAATTTTTGGACAACCATAGTTAATCGTCCTTATTGTTTCAGTTGGATATAATAGGTGCAAGGCAGCACCCAGTAAGACACTACTAGCAGCTCCAAGGGAATGTCCTGTCGTTATCAGTTCATATGGAGTTGTCAATTTCTCGGACTCTATGCTGTTGTTTATAATATCAGGACTTGTATTCTCACAATCTCCGCCCAATCTAGCTCTGTCTATACAATTTAAAAGTTTCACAAACTCTGATGAGTTTGCAAATACATTATTGTTGAATCCTCTATGCACTCTTACATCATTTGGTACATTCTTGAATAATGATCTGATATCATCTTCTTTTTGTTTCTCTTCAGCAGTCATGTTATTTGTACTATTATTGAGAGATGATGGGCCAAAATCACTCATTAATATATCCCCATCTGCAAGTGCAGTCTTCCAATCATCAGTGCCTGCATATGCCACAGAAATATAATTGTAAAGTGATGAACGAAGCACCAATACTTGCGTACCGAGTGATTCATCATGTGTATAATACAAGCATTCTGTATGGTTTGGTAACCGAATTGGATATGTCTCATTATGAAGAGATTCAGAATTGATATCATGGCATGATTTGAACTTGTTCCATTTAAATCTATAAACTGCATGTGATATCGTGGCCATATCAAGTACTAATTGACTATTAGGAAAGTACTGCTCATGCAGAGTATTGTTCTTATCAGAATTGTTGTTCACCCATAATTCTCGATCTCTTTTATTGTTAACTGTAGTGGACTGATGCGGACGTATTGCATACACCGTCAATACTACCAATAAGAAGACAACAGTGTCTATCAATCTTATCATTATTTGCAATAATATACTATATACACGCCTCTATGGTTTATGTTATCAATCAATACAATACTATCAGTTTACCCTAGTAACTCCAATTCCGTCCAGTCAGATTAAGAATAAAATTTGGCGATGCACTGGAAATACGAGGACATGAGAAAGGATACCACAAAATTTGACACCAGCTTCTAACACCTCCCACCTACTCACATGATTGGCGTATAGCCATTGGCGTCTTTACACGCGACAGGGCAACATATAGACCCTCCCAAGACATCCTCAACAGCGGAACCGGGTGCTGTGCAACAAATATGATCAACCTCCGTATTGTCCTCCCCTGTGCCTTGTATATGGTTACAATTACAGCGAACGCCGGCTCGATGGGAAAGTGATCCTTCATTGGCATCGTCGACGCACTAAAACCATGCTCCCAACAATAGTTTGTCTCAACAATTTGGTCGTCAGTGTGAGGAGGAAAGTCCGCGTTTGTATTGTTTTGTTGTATGATGTATGTACTCGTGTGTTTAATATGAAGTCTCGGTGATTTGGCTGCTTTGTTTGCTTTGTTTGGTATTCTGTGCTTTTATTTGATTACAAAGTGGCAGTTGCGAGGTCATCTAGGTGACATTAGTGTGGTTGCACTAGAATTAGAAAAACTAAAGATAGCCGTAGAAGAAAAGATTAGAAAATACAAGAAAGTTATAAAATAATACGAGAAGAAACACAACGAAGTTGATAGAGCAGATGCCTGGGATGTTATTAGAATTATGGTTACTGAGGAGAAACGTACTGGTACACAATTCAAAGGTATAAAAGAGTTCTTGGACCATTGGTTTTATACGTGTCACGATTATCAAGAGGATAGTAAATTAGAAGCAATGTATACCGAATCCCGCGCTGGCGGGTGCAGTTTACCCTGTGCTATGTTCTCCCCTGGGATTCTGAGCTCTACTTGAGCGCGCAGACGGGAAGATGACTGATTTTGGCGATCAAACTAACTCTAAACAAAATCTTAACTTCAATAAATTAATAGTAGGAACGCTCTATCTCCTTCTTGCCTCTCGTGCTTCATCAATAATGTGTTTAATATGAAACCATCATATATATGCTTAATCTCAACATATACCGTTTGCTAATACACCGGGTATCAACGTTAACGCAGTGAAGTTTGTAGTTATTGCAAAATAGAGCCTCATCTCTAGAGCAACATCAAAATTGATTGCACGTGAATGTTGCAGTGGAATGTAATAAAGTGATAGGGAAAAGGTAGTGATAATAAATACCAGTTCAGTTGAGGCATAGCAATTTCTTCTCAGTATGAATCCGTCATCAATAGGAGGGCTACAAATGTTAAGTAATGCTGCCGTCGAGGTAAATAATGATAAAGATACAACAAAGAAAAAGACAAAAAAAGATACAACCAGTAATAGTATCAAGAAAAAGAAGTCATCTTACGATGCTTGGGAGGTGTTTAAATTTCAAGTTAGAGAAGAGCATCGTGTCAATAAAGCATTCGACAATATAGAAGACTTTCTGCAACATTGGTTAAATGAAAATGGCTGCAAAGAAAATGATAAATTAAAACAACTCTATGTAAATAAAAGGCCACACAAGAAGACAATGGCGTCTAAAGGGCTAGAGAGCTTTCAAAAAGAAGTCTCTGTTAGATACAAACAACTGTCACTTGCTCAGAAGGCATTATATAAAGCAGTAGGCAAGGAGTACTTCAGAAGGAATCGGTGCTAGATAGAGTACGGGGCTAGTTATTTAGGTTGATTATACGGATATACAATTCACACCAACACTGTTATTACGTTTTGGGATGAATAGATCGACATGAATGATATATCTGGGTGGTACGTCGGATTCAATGTGTCACTGTTGTTGACAGTTATTTACGTGGGCAGTCAAAAGTCTCAATGGTCAATATAGGTTTTTTTTTAGTATTAACATAGAAAAGAGCTGCATATCATACATCTTTTTTATCTATACACACTGCAAATGTTTCGACGTTGATACTTCCGTTTAATACCATTTGCTTTCTTGTAGCGACGATCGTTCTTCCTAAGTCTTGCTGCCCTATCATTATCGTGTTTTTTCTTTTGACGCATTTTCTCCAGCTCCTCTTCACTACACTTTGACCAGAATTCTTTAATCTCTTCGGGTTGGTTGGAGTTCTGTCGTTTATTATCTGATGGGCCATAATTCTTTGCTCTCCAAAGTCTCATCTTCTTGGCTGTCTTTTTGTTGTATTCTGCTTTAGCTTCTTCTGATTTGTGCTTCATATTATGTCCACGAGGCTGCCGTTGCTTGGGCTTATACCCCGGCCTATACCTTTCCTTGATAGAATCTATTTCCTTCTTCAGTCGATATCCTCTTTGTCTTTCAGCTTCTTTAGCATTTTGTGCTTCTTTGACCTCTAGACTCCTGCGCCGTCTTTGATCAGCCTTCCGCTCTCGTTCTTTCTTCCTTAACAACTCAAGTTCAACTGGATCCATCCGCTGTTCCCGGGCACTGCCAGTCTTTTTGGAAGTCACCTTAGTAGTACTAGATGAAGTGGTACTAGTGGAGATAATGGGGGCTGAAGCAAGACATAAGATATGTGTCAGAATTGATTGCATTTTCCATATCATACAGTAACTCACATATGCTTACCTTGACCATTGGCTACTCTTACTAGATTTTTAACACCGGTAAATGATGATAGATGTATCGATCTTTGCCGTTCTTCCTCTTGAACCCGTCTCTTTTCTTTGTCAGCTTTCCTCTTTTTTTCCAATGCAATAAGTGCCTCCTCCCTCTCCAATTCCCGCCTTTTGTCCCGAATCTCTTTACAGTAACCATCATACCTGCTAGATCCATATTGTTTCGCTCTATCCTTTATTGTATCTACAGACAGCAATGATTCTGAGAGCAATAACTTCTCTGCTTCTTCAAAGATGAATCGCATCTTCTCCAGAGTATAGGATTCTCTAGTTTCTGGTGGTTCCACAGGATAGCCCCACTGGTCGCATCCAGTCTGCGGATCGATCTGGATCAACACCCTAACCAACAAATTTGACTCATTAATACGGTATGCAGAGGTTATGCGAAGCATCCATTCAGGTACTGCAATGTTATCAGGGTCAGGTATTGCAGTAATGTCATGCTCCACATTTCCACTCAGGCGCTTAAACTCGTCATATTCCTTTTTAAATTTGTCTATTTCATTTTGTAGTAACACATCCTACCAGGATCTTTTGCTCTCTCCGCTTTCTCTTTAGCCTTGACCTCTTCTTTGTAAGCAAGATACCGGGTGTTTCCAGCAAGTTGTGCTTTGCTAATTATTTCCTTTGCTGACATATTATTATCATTGCTGTCTGAACTTGATAGTAACTTCTCTGCTTCTTCAAAGATGAAACATGTTTCTTTTAAGGTAAGGTTACCTTTATTTGAGGTACGACCAGTACATGTTTAGAACTTGTGATTTAAGATGCAAAGAAATATACACAATAAGAATACAGAACAAACTCACCTTCAGAAAACGGGTTGCATTTATCCACCCAAAGAGGTAACATAATCTCTTGCTTCCATGCAGCCTTTCTTTTAATTCCTCTCTTGCTCTGCTTAAACTGTTTATAATCCATATTAAAGCTGTCTATTGTAATTTGTATCCTCTTCTTCAATATACTCATTATCTCCCTCTTAATACACACTTCTAATTCATCCAGCTCTTCATCACATATTGATTTGTAGAGTCTTCTCTCTGTATCGTTGTCACTGTAATCTGTATAGTTACTCCTTATCCAATCATCAACATATTTTTCAAGAACTACATCATGTTCTTTTGATAGTATCTTACGATTTCCTGTCTTCCACCACTTGGTCAATAGTCCAAATCTTTCTTCCTTAGGTAATGTATTCCATTCGACATATGGATTGGGTACCAACCGGCCGGCTATCTTAGTACACAAGGATGTCATGATATATATAATATCAGTTGCAATATACAAATTATATGCAAGTTGCAATGTAGCTGGTGGAGGGCACATAGGGCACTTATTACCTTTCGATTTCATTGAACTCAAACGATATGAAAACCGGATGACTCAAAATCGAATATTAATCTCGACTAACTGGTTATTAAATGTGGAATAGATACCCGGATTACGCGAAAGCTCAACTGACATATTACTTTCACCTGAAATCGAAAGGTATACGCTACTGCCGAGTACTGCCTGCTACTGCTGCCTGCTACTGCCGCCATATTAACACTAAATGATTTATCAACCAACTTCTTTCAGCTCCACATTTACATCATGGATCCATGGGTTGATAATGACATTGACGGGTACTTCAATCTAATTTTGAATAGGACTAACACCATTGACGAAATCATTAATGATTTGCAAATAGCCAACAAGCCACCCCCTAAAACTCCCTTACCATTAAACAAACACACACAAAATATACCCCATTCGTCAGATGATAGTTACCATTGCAACTTCGAAGGTTGGGGATCTTTTCCACCGACCTACCATCACCAACACCATCGATGGTCTACTAATGGTACATATGCATTCGGCAGGAAATGGTCATTAACAAATGAACGATCAAACAGTGGTACCACCTGTATCAAAAGTCCAGATTTAAGTACTTGTGGGCCCGGGCGTGCTTATTCGGATGCTATATTATCCCTCAGTGATTGGAGAGATTCCTATATCATCAGCTTTTCCGTATTTGCAAACACGTTAGCACCATACGATAAATTTACTTTGCTTGTCAATGATGAATATGCTGGTACTGTTGATACAACAACAAAACGATTTAAAGTGATTGTTTTAAAGTTGAATCCTCGGGAAGAGAGTCACAAAATCACTTTCCGTTATGAGTATAATCCATTTCGTTTAAAGAACTTGCCCGAGTCAACATATACTAGTGGTTCAGTATTCATTGATGATGTATACTACCGGACAACAAGTGAAGATTTGGAATTGGTGAGTATATGTGTTGGTTGCTACTTATTTTGATCTGGATTTCTATCTAATCACATTTGTTTATAGCCTAAAAGTGACATCAAATGGTATATAACTCATGGAACAGATGGTGGTTGTGTTATTTTGCCACGAATAATGAACTCAAGATTGGCAGTCATGGATTACACTCGATGCATAAACAACGAGGGGAATTGTATTGTTCGAGATATTGAAGATTTTAAAGTATTTACAGAGCAAAAATACAAGTACCATCCCTTACACCAACATTATGAATTGGTAAAAACTATATCACCAAAGGTACTTGCCATTCTCTCTAGACTCCGAGGAATAGTATGCAGTAGTTGGGAATCTGGTAGTTGTAATGATGATAAAATAATCAAAGAAGCTATCAACTCTGCAGCTGTTGAATTAGTAAGCATTACAAAATCAACTCGAGCACTTATTGTTGTATTGGAAGGGAAATACTACAGCAAACTACATGCTACCAAAGTTGTCATGGATTATCCAAAACAATCTACTCAAAGACTAGCTGTTATTGATGAATTAGTTAAAGGTGGATATGTTCCTGAGAAAGATTTACATGCTGCAATACAATGTGCAGAATCTGAGACATTGGTTGATGAGAAATGGGCGTCGGATAGCCAAGAGATCAATTACGAAAGTAGTCTAGATAGTAATGGGAGGAGAGTTGGCGTCATTTATTTGGCTGTGCTACCTATTAGATGTTTCTCCGATGGGGACCCAGACATCACAATTGAGTTCTATGCCCCACCGACGAGGATTGATATTAGTACATACATTGGTGAAGATGATCCGGATTCCTTTTTAGACAGACTGTACTTTTCACCAAGACAATTCCCAACTCCTGCTGATCTGAATAATGCTGGCAATGATGAATTCTTTGGTCCTGTCAAACAGTATATAATCCAATCATCAAAACAAAGTGGTTCTCCTGTTGTCTGCAATGGTGGTCGCAAGGATCTGAAACAGTTCGTATGCCAAATTTCAAAGAATAAAAAGAGAAGAATTGGAACATCCGATACTTTTGAGCCATGTGAATTTCAATTTGTTGTTAAATGGGATCATTTCGGGTATTATATACATTTGCTCAACCATAAGGAATGTTTTTGTGTTGGGTATAGGTATCATAATCATTAGTAATCGATACTTATGCATTGTATATTGATAATTTGTTGCTTTGTGTTTTATTGTTTTTAGTGCCGTTGATTGTTGCATTTAAATGATCTGCCTTAGCCGTCTACCATCCCAAATCCAAACTAACAATCCCACCCAATAACAATATTAAATGTCGATAACCAACCAATATCACTACAACACAGCCGATGCACACTGTACTAAAATTTACAAATTATACCATTATGATACCTCCACCCGACGGAATCTGATATTTTTAATGTTTGCAAGTATGATAATGATTTGCCGCCATTACTCTCCTACATGATATGTTTATCTGGCGGTAATTATTGCAAAATTGTTCGGAGATTCTATCCTAAACTCATGCCCAGGTGATACTGTCACAACCACATACCGATTGTACATCCATTGTGCATGTAGAAGGCAAAGGTATTGTTGATCTACATACTCTGTAATAAACGGAAGTACCAAGAGAAGGCACGAATCTCTTAGTTTTCGATGATGATAGATAATACAACCTCGCAGCTAAAAAGGAAGTCACTGCCACGGCGAGTTAAATGGATAGATAGGCCGTGAAAAATTGTGTGGAAACTGTGTTTGAAGTACACCAATTCTTTTATTGATGCAAGAGGTGTTATGCGTGCCGCTGTAATGCACTTGCACGCAAGAGGCCAGATTGAGAGAGCTACTTATTATCGCCAAATTGACACGGAATACAACTTTTTTTGCTCGAGTTCGATCCTCCATGGTCTAAATAAGTCTACGTGGGAATTTGTAAGATTTGTACCAACGGATACCGGTATCTATGCAGGACAAAGTTGTAACAGTCCATTAAAAGCTGATAGAGTTACCACTACAGGTAGTAGGGTAAACTGATCCAGTCCCCAACAAGAATACATCAGGAAAAGCCTTGACTAGACCCTCATCGCCCGTGAGAAACTCATTCTTCGGTTCCTCTTGTCTATGTGATTTAGCCATTTTCTCCTGAGTGACGGCTTCTTTGTATTTTGCCTGGCTCACTTTTACACCAACTTGTTGATCTTTACTGACTTTCAATGTGTTTGCACAATCAACTATAAACCTATGGTCGTGATCCGCGCGATTGCCGTGTGGGGTCTTTTCTGAATCAGTAAGATATACATGTTTCATTGGGAAGTCATCGCCATCCGATTCACCTTCGTCATCATCCAGCATGTTAACGTCGGAGGTTGTTCTTGCACGAATACCTGCATAGTCATCTCTTGCAATGTTCACTTGCCTCTCGAGGTCCTCACTATAAGTTTGCTCTGCTTTCTTAATAAGCTCATTATTGCAGACATCCATAGTTCGATTGAATTCACTGAAAGGAGGTAGCTCTTGTAACTCTTCGTCGCCTTTGTACCACTTATTAATACGCTCCAATACTTTTAGCCATTGATAAATAACAAGTGCACGACCTTTAACATTTGCAGAACCGATTGCCTTTGCTACCAAACGATCATATTCCCCTTTGTGGCATACAAATTGGAGCTGAATGTCACCATTTATACTCTCTGGGGTCAATAGATTGTGCACGACCCGTGGACTGTTGTGGTCAAACACAATCCCACAGCCCTTTATAGTAGAATGATGGTTATACTGCACACTCTTCTTAGCTTCATCGCCGTTGCTGGCACCAGAATTGCTCTCGATCTTGACGATATGGATACAGTGTCTGACTTTTGATATGATATGACGCTCTCGAGGAGTCAAAGGTGTCAGTCCAATTCGTCTATAGTTACCAAGATCCACACCACTTGCAATAGACAACTCTGGGATCATGGGCTTGGGTTTTCCAGTTTCCTTGTCTTTATTGGTAATACTCAAATAACAATCGCTACACACCTTGGCCTTGAATCCAACCTTCTCATTATCATTTGTATACTCTTCAACAAATTCAGGATGCAGATGAAAAAACTTTACTCGTTTGCCGTGTTGTCTCGTACACAATTTCTCACCGTCCATACCAGGTGGACAACAAATACTCCCACAGGGTTTGTCCTCGAACAAGCAATCGTCATAACCACGACTCCCCTCCACCTTGCTACGCTCTTGGCACAAGTTTTCGACTAGCTTGTCATCCTGTGGCCAAACCGAATAGGCTTTATGTGTCTGAAATACAGCTGTATTACCATCCTTGTCCACTGGTAAATACAGAGGATCTCCATCATCTTGTTCCATTCTATCAACATGCTCTCCCCATTGCTCATTATCCAATTTGAGTATGTCCAGTTCATTCAGATCAACATACTGATATTGACGCTCATCACAATCGAAGTCTCGTGATCCACAACATGCACAAGTGCAGAGTGGTGCATCAATGGATTTGTCATTGAACTTTTCCTTACCCCAAGAAACGCCTCTACCTTGTGCCTCGAGGAATTTTGCCCCCAACTCGTGTTGTTTCTCAGGTGTCATTCGCTGATGCTCTTGAATCTGCGTTATTCTACCCATACAGTATTCTCGAAGGATGGCTCTGATCTTAGCATCACCCCCCTCTTCCTTTGCCAATGATTCTTTTGTTTGCTGAAGAAGACTTACATGCTCCCGGTCAATAAACGGGGTGGCCTGCCTTTGAAAAGGAGGTAGGTTGGCCTCAAACGACGGGTACGTTGGATCTTTCTCATCAATACATTTCTTGACATCAATGTATGCCATGGGATAGCGTTTTTTACGACTTGAGTCGTCAGGATCATTCAGACATTTGAGGTTGAAATACCTCTCTTCCTCATCATCGAGCTTGATAGATGCGATTTCACACTCCCATAACTTGTTACCTTTGAAATGCTCCTTCGTATCTTCATCTACCCACCAATACTCTGGAACTTGTAGCTTCAATCCTATTAGTTTTTTAGCCCAAGCTTCATCAACTACCTCGGTGTAGCTTGGTTGACACTCCTTTGGGAAATCAGGAAGGTCAAGCTCCGGGAACGAAGGCTCGTCCTTGTCAACGTACTCCTTGACTTT
>Ga0214479_100777_pt1 | contig 16600 bp, 17 predicted proteins | sample M1_20Mar14CPVII9_5_FD_165054 | JGI IMG/M metagenome (GOLD analysis project Ga0214479, IMG submission 165054) | Marine eukaryotic communities from Monterey Bay, California, United States - M1_20Mar14CPVII9sort6BwellE14 | ecosystem: Environmental > Aquatic > Marine > Unclassified | place: USA...
CATGTGGGTGCTACAATAGTGGTTGTTTGGCATTGTATATGTGTATAACAAGTCCCTGAACACTCCCAGCATGATTGTAAGTCCCTCCACCATATTTTTATGGCCACACATTTGCGTTTTTCTTCCCCCTCAGGTGGGTCAAAGTTTCGTTTTCCCATAGACCTAGGACAGAGAACCTCGCAACATCAAGTGGTGGTATGCCATCATGTGGGTGCTACAATAGTGGTTGTTTGGCGTTGTATATGTGTATAACAAGTCCCTGAACACTCCCAGCATGATTGTAAGGCCCTCCACCATACTTTTATGGCCACACGTTTGCGTAAGTGCCAACAAGTGGTGTCAAAAGTTGGTTAGTAGTGCTTACAAATATTTTCATGTACCTAAATAAAGTTGTTTGATTGTTATATATGATCCTATGTTATTGTATACCACACAACTACATCACCATTCATCTGACACATGTTGATTGGGTGGTTTTTTTGGTGTTTTCTTGTTTATTCATGATGTATTTGGACAATATTAGTCAAGTTCATCATTAGAAATAGATAATTGATGTAAAGGAGATCATATTTGAATGTTGAGTCATCTCCTAGATCCTAATATTGAAGGCACTACAGGGGATTTAGTGCAAAAAAATTATGTGGTGTGAAGTTTAGCGTGGCATCAAGTATGTTCTTTCTTGTTCATCGAAGCCGGTATCGTTTCAGTACAGATATTTTAATTTTGTATTTACGATTACGTATCGTTTACTAAGTCGTTAGTTAGGGTAAATTTTTGGGTGCACCGACTATTTACAATCAAAGCGCTCTATTACACACAACAAACAAACACAAAGATGAGAGAAATCGTTCACTTACAGGCAGGACAATGTGGTAACCAAATTGGTTCCAAATTCTGGGAGGTGAGTGTGTATATTTGTTTATAATTTTTATTATGTGTGTCAAATGCCAATGGGTTGAGTTTCAGTTTATGTATATGTTTATGGGTGTAATGTGGTTTATTGGGTAGATAGGATGATGTTATATAATGTTGGGTAATTACTTTAAATGAGTTGTTTGTATACTAGTATGGTGGCGTTACCTATTTTGTAATATCTATTGGGGGTAGAGTAAATTATGTGGCTAATAATTTAGTATGTGTCATGAAATTATATGGGTGTTGATGGATTTATATTGATACACAGTTCGTTAAATAGGTTGTTCAAGTGCGGATTTATTGTCATAATGTTGTCATTATTGTTATGAAATGTTTATTACCACACTAACTCTCATAATGATTATCACTCTCCATTGTGTCTCAATTATTTTATTAAAATCATATACAGGTAATGTCCCAGGAGCATGGTATTCAGGGTGACGGAACCTACGCTGGTGATAATGACAACCAACTTCAACGCATTAATGTCTACTTCCACGAGGGTCAAGGTGGACGGTATGTCCCTCGTGCCGTTCTTACTGATCTCGAACCAGGTACGATGGATGCTATCCGTGCGGGTCCATTTGGTGGAGTATTTCGCCCTGATAACTTTGTATTTGGACAGAGTGGTGCTGGTAATAATTGGGCCAAGGGACATTACACCGAAGGTGCTGAATTAGTGGATGCCATTATGGATGTTACGCGTAAGGAGGCCGAGGCATGTGATATGTTACAGGGATTTCAGATTACACACTCAATGGGTGGTGGTACTGGGTCAGGTATGGGAACACTATTGGTTAGCAAGGTTAGGGAAGAATTTCCCGATCGTATCATGACTACGTACAGTGTGGTGCCATCCCCAAAGGTTTCTGATACCGTGGTTGAACCTTACAACGCAACATTATCGATTCATCAACTTGTTGAGAATGCCGATCAGTGTTTCGCCTTGGATAATGAGGCACTTTATGACATTTGCTTCCGAACACTCAAGCTTGCCAACCCAAGTTACAGTGATCTGAACCATCTAATTGCCGCGGCTATTACGGGAACCACCTGCTCCCTTCGTTTCCCAGGTCAATTGAATTGTGATCTGCGCAAGCTTTCGGTGAACATGGTTCCATTCCCCCGTCTTCACTTCTTCCTTGTTGGATTTGCTCCCTTAACTTCACCGGCATCTCATGATTTCCGTGTATTGACTGTGCCCGAGCTTACCCAACAGGCCTTTGATGCCAAGAACATGATGTGCGCCGCCGATCCCCGTCACGGACGTTACCTCACATGTGCCATGATGTTCCGTGGTGCCATGTCAAGTAAGGAAGTTGATGATGAGATGCTTAAGATGGTTAGTAAGAACTCGGGTTACTTCGTGGAATGGATTCCCAACAACCTTAAGGCATCCATTTGTGACGTACCCCCCGCTGGTATGAAGATGTCATCAGTATTTATTGGTAACTCAACATGTATCCAGGAGGCATGGAAGCGTGTTGCCGAGCAGTTCACAGTTATGTTCCGTCGTAAGGCCTTCCTTCATTGGTATACTGGTGAGGGTATGGACGAAATGGAATTCACTGAGGCTGAGAGTAACTTGAATGATTTAGTTTCAGAATACCAACAGTACCAGGACGCCACCGTTGGCGATGAAGATCTATCGGGTGAATTTGCTGAGGAAGAGCTAGGAATGGAGTAGGGGAAATAAATGTACACAACAAAAGCAATGGCAGATCTGTTTGATGTGTCATGATGTGATGTGTTTTAGTGTGGGGAGATCGCAGCCTTTGCAATGCTTGGAAATACAGTTGGCGCGGCTTCTATTGTCCACAGGTTTCTCTTTATGTGTCAAGAAGTTTCTTCAAATAAGTGATGGACACGAACGTGTACTTAAAATCGTGTTCATTTTGCATAAAATTAAATTAAATGAATGAGCCTGCAAGTACTCTGTGTCTCTTACCAGTCTCTGCACTGTAGTTCTATCGCTAGATTTATGATTATATATTGGTCATGCATTATGTATCTTTACAGAGTCTATCTCCTTTTAGTCTATATTTATATCATTGTACTGCATACATACATTTTCAATACTCAAAATATCAGGCAATTATACACCCACTGTCTCGTCAAGTTTTTGCATCATTACATCAACATCTTGTTCAGTATTCTTTGTAAAGGAGCCGTCTGTAAAAAAAGCGCCGGCAATATGCTTCCGTTGAGGCACTCTATCAAGATAGAAAGCACCACTCTCCAGATTCTTAGTAGGAGTAGCAGTCAACCAACAAATACCTTCACTACCCTCCCATCCAGTTCTCAATGGTTCCAAGTACTTTGCTGTACTTCCAAAAGCGGCGTCAACTCCTACTGTTTTGACCCAGCCTGGATGTGCTGATACGAATTTGACTTCAGGATGTTCTTTTGTTAACCTTTCAGCTAGAAGGACTTGTCCCCGCTTCGCATAAGAATAAGCCATTTCACCATTATATTTAGACTCTTGATCGCCAGTGCTAGTTGCAATATCCCAATCTGGAAATTTGGAGTTATACATACCTCCAGATGTCACATAAACAACTCGAGCCTCTCCATTGTTTGTTTCTGAAGCTTTTTTCAATGATGGTAGTAGTAGCTTTGTAAGCTGGTAACTTCCCGATGCTAAATGAGCCATAAATGTAATCTCCTGACCGTCACTATTTACTCTCCGATCTTGAAATAATGCACCAGCATTACATACTAAACAATCTAACTTTTCTTCCTTTGCTTGAAATTCAGATACTGCTCTTTGTATTTGCGATGGCTCACTTACGTCTGCTAATAATACATTAACATTTTGATTGTTGGTTAGTTCTTGTATATCTTTTTGTGCAGCCTCAGCCCGTTCTTTATTTCGACATAACATGTATACAGTTGCTTTCTTGCCAGCTGCATATGTTGCTATTTCTTTACCAATTCCTATCGAAGAGAACATAACGTTTAGATTACAGCCTAACTAATAGAGCACAGCACATACTTTTTCTAACATACCTTGATTACTCCCTGTTACTAGTATTGTCTTGCCTGATAAATCTACACCATCTCCCAGTTCTTCACCTTCGATAAATGTTGCAGATTGTACAGGTTCATTATAGTTCGATATGTGTTTTAAATAACCACTTTGGGTGAAGTGTTTCTTACCATATAGGAAGAACTGAGTACTGACGATGCCTTGTTTAATATATCCTGCCATTCTCATAATATAATCTTCTATATTATCCAATAAACTCTAATCAACTCTTGCACTGCTTGCACATAAGGACGGTGCTGTAATGAGTCAATATCGCCGGTATCCTAGTACCCGGGGTAACGCCCAACATCTGTAAGTACTTCGACGACCATAATAAATTGATTTAAATATCTCCAATATGAAGTCCAGCCTCTTTATCGTCGCCGCAACACTATCAATCAGCTCATCTGTTGCCTTCACTTCGGTGAGCAACACCAATGCTGCTCGTTCAACCACAACGTCTCTATCAATGTCAAAGAGCAATGACAACTCGAAGATATTTGCTTCAAGTTTAGCGGCTGCCTCCATTTTAGCAGGTGTCCTATCTGCGGATACTGCTATTGCAATGGAAGGGCCATCTTCTACTCCATCATTTGTAGATTCTTCCTCCTCTCTTCTTGCTGGGCGGTCGGGTGGACGGTATGTATATATTTTTTGCAATAGAGTGCACATGATATGCACATTTTTGATGACTCACCTTATATCTATTCTTATCATATCAGTGCCGGAGGACGTGCAGCACCTCGTCGTATGTCAGCACCACCAGTACAAAGGACAACAATTAATCGTACTACAGTAGTTGCGCCCCCAGTAGTAATGGGAGGAGGATACGGTGGCTACGGAGGATATGGTTATGGCTACGATCCCACACCAGGGCTAGTATTCGGCGCTGTTAATGCAATTGGTAATGGAATGCGTGAATCTAGACAAAATCAAATGATCATGGATGAACGTGCTCAATTAAGTGCATCACAGGAAAGAGAGGCAGAGATGGCAGCACGCATTAGGCAATTAGAAATGCAGCAACAAGGTCAACAAGTACAACAACCACAAGTTATTATTGCTCAGCCTCAGGCAGCTCCTGCTCCGGCCAACTAAAGAGAAAAACAACTTTATTGTATGGGAGGAGGTGATACATACATATTGGTTGTTAGTGAAATGTTGAGATATCAAAGTGAAGTAGTGAAGTTTTGAGATATATTGCAATTGAAAAACAAACAAACAATTGAGCTTGTGATGACATGAGTAAAGTTGGGAGGAAGATCTATTTGATTTGAGTGCTTAAAACTTCCAACACAAAACTTTATTGCCGATATACTTATGATAAAACTAGATAATGTTTTGTGTACATTACATTTTGTATATTACATGAGATTCATATGTGTCAATGTTTATCAAGCATAAACATTGAGACTATGTGCGCAACATACGTATACGTGATAGTAGAGAGGGGAAACACTAGATGATAACCATCCAATGAGGGTATGAGGAATTGATATCCATCCACTCCACCTAAGTTTTAAGTAACTCAAAAAAAAGAGGTGGTATTTCGGGAGTAAGTGCGTGCCGGCCCGCCGCCCACCACTGAGTAAAAAAATCAACTGAAAATCTTGGCAATCACCACGGCAGCGGACCGAGGACGGCGACAAAGTTCACATCAAAACCTCTGTGTATATAAAGTTGGCGTTGAAGAGTTAGTTGTTCCTCTTATCCGAGAGGTCCATTATATATTTATTGGATAGAGGCTAGGGTACATCACTTCTTTTGCATCATAAGTTTTTGGTTCATATCATATCTTAAACTACATCATCATCATATTACATCGTACCGTGGAAAAGATCAATTGTTCAACAAATAAATCAACAAACAATAATGTCTTGCACACCTACATCCAATTCACTTGAGCGGTCTCTATCTCCATTATCACCTAGTGACGAAAGCAGGTTCGTCCCATCACAGCCATCAGGCGTGATGGACGAACATTATAAATCATCACCATCAGATGATGATAAGAAGAAGAAAGTTGACACCGACACAAAAGTACAACAAGATGATACTTTTAGTAATAACACAAGCAAAACTACAGCGTTCAATAACACAGATGCACCCAAGCAGCCAAATCTTGTAGCAGAAGAAGAGGATGATGAAGAGGGAGGTATTGTCGGAGCTACTATTTGCTTTACACCCGAGCCTTCTCCACGCTCTTCACCAAACATGGGAGGTATTGAAGGTAATAATGATGCCACTGGTGTTTTATCCAAGTTGGATTCACTCAATAGTAACAGCAACGACTACATTGGTAGCGTGCAGGGGGCACCGAGTGATCGATCAAATAGTAGGAAGAGTAGTTCAGTTATGCATGTTGCATCTAGTTTAGATGGACGCAGTACAACCGAGTATGAGTTATTGGATGCCCTTTCGTCTAAGGGAACAATTGAGGTAGAAGAGTTGGTATTGGATGAGGACGATGAAGATTGTGATGCCCCAAGTCTTGATGAGAAGAAGGAGGAGGGGAAGAGGAGTGGAAGTGGTGAACTGGTCTCTACAATGTTGGCTAGTAATCCAAGTAGTGGAGCTACTGTTGCGAGCGATGCACCCTTCAAGCATCCCGATACTAGCAATAATCAAGTACCTGCTTTTGTAGTATCATCCAAGCCCGATGATGAAGCAGTGAAGTTGGACTTTAACTCAGAAGATGTCAATGAAGAGAAGGATCTGGAGGACACCAGTACATCATCCAAGGTAGATTCACGTCCATTAACTCCATTCAAGAGCCTACACAAGTTTTGGCAAGGACAAGCCACCAAGGGTATGCTTGGTCGTATTCTTGGTACTGATATCTCCAAAGATGACACCGAGGAGGATGCTCAGACTACTCCTACTCCTGATGAGCCATTAGGTACTCATGTTGATGAGCTTGACGGAAGCCCTGGCTACCAACAGGACGATGAAGCAAATCATGCGGCTGCTGTACCCAAGACACAATGGCTTGTGAACTGCCTTTCTGCCCTATTCAGCTCTGCAGCACAGTATGTTGTATCTTGTCTTGTTACGGCTGGTCTTCTTATTGGAGTGTTTGTATATGGATACATCTCCTCCATCCTTGGCACGATGAAAGCACTTGTCCAAAGGATTCTCCACCAGAGAATCAAGAAAAGAGCTATTGATCAATTGTCTAATGATGTCGTTGAGAAGGTACTACAAGATGCTGTAGATAAGATTGTGCTGAACTCCAAGGAGACTGCCGTATTCCCTCCCGAGCATACTACTACCGCTACTAATCTACCCAAGCTGTTCACAGCAGATGAGAAGTTGCAGGAAGATAAAGAAGTAAGTACTGCTTTGGAACCCAAAGAGAAGGCACTTTTGCAAAAGATCAATGATAAGGTCACTGCGAGTATTGTCACCAAAGGCAAAGAGGCTTTGCTTGCTCTGAAAGACAACAAAGTTCTTTCTTCTATCATATCAGTAGCTCTCATCTCCGTCTTCTTGATAGGTAGCTACATGCTTCAACATGGTGGTACTGGAGGAAGTCAGGAAAGTGATGATATCAGTATTCATTTGGATGCGAATCATAGTCTCTTCAATCTTCATTGTGTCATGACACATTCAACTAGCTACCACGACATCCCGCTGTGGCTAATGCTCTTATCACCAACTTCCTTTGAAGATGAAGTAGCGACTGCGTCAAGGTATTGGCTGTTTACTTTTGCAGTCTTCTCCATCTTATCATCAATGTTTGTTGCATTGAAGTCCAAGATCCCCTTCCCTTTTACCAAGCCTGATATCCTCACTGGTATTTGGTCAGAAGAGGAACATCAGCAATTTCTTGCTGGATATAATGTACATGGTACCAAGTGGAAGTTAGTCAGTGCATTCGTGCCTACTCGTACCCACAATCAAGTCAAGGCTCATGGATGCTATTGGATGAAGATTCGATCTCCTGCCAGGATGCCCAAGTCTAGGAAGGAGCTAACCCCCGTTCGTACTTCTTTTGGTAGTACTCTTTCAGCTGGGTTGCTCAGTCCTCGCACTCCTAGCTCAGTATGTTCAACAAAGAGTACCCCAAGGAAGTCAAATAAGAAATCCAAGCAAGCAACAACCCCTACTCCTCTCAAGGGTATCCTTGTTGAGAAGAGTAGTAATCAACAGTTTGATAAGAATGTGACTCCTCGAAGTGCAGAGAGGAAGAAGCGTATGCAAAACAGGAAGAAACAAGGCTCCAAGTCTGATCCTGTCAAGAGGAGAGTAAGAATTCAAGCACCCTGAGCTCTCATTCTGTTTTGAGCTTATATAATAATAATGTATATTTGTCTTGGCTATTTATAATGCCTCTAACCGTGAAGAGAGAAGTGAGTGAGTAGATCTCCTAAGAGAGACGTTGTATAACAAAGTAAGTGAAGTGTAGCTAGAGTAGAGATTAAGATTTAAGTAATTGATTTGAGATATTGATCAACATGAGTATCCTTTATATGCTATTACTTCCAGTTTGTGGCATTCCCAGCTCATCCCAACCCAGCGTTTTTCTAATTCTTTGCAGCCGATTAAGATTTGTATTCTTGTCAGATACTGGTTGTGTGAGTGGATAAGGAAAAACTGAAGCTCTTGATACGCCTCTATACAACACAAGGGAATCTTCTTTACGTAATAGAAACTCTAAGTCATCGAAAGTGAGTCCGACTGGGAACTCAGTTGGGATTTTTGCATGTAGATCTAATAAATAGAATGTATAGCAGTGTATACTTGTGAGTACATGAATTACAATACAAGTTACACAGGACATTAGTATGTATACTTACAATCATCAGTCAATTCCACGATTTCCATACTATCATCAACACCTTTTACAGCATCTACCAGGGAGGACCATGCTTTTGTAGAGTCACTAGTTTCTGTCAAATATGTCCACGGTGGACTGAATCTACTAGGGTTCTTTACTGCAGAAGTGCTGACACCATTAGCAGTTGCAGATACACCAGATAGTCTTCTTTCTTTGTTATTAGCCATTAGTTCCCCTCTACATTCGACAATAGTCCTCGCCGGAGTTGTATCTGTTCGACACCCTCTTCTACCAGCAGACGTAGCGGCTTGACTTGTGGCTAGAGTATGTCATGAGGAAGTTAGATGTTAGTTGTTAGATGATGAATTACAAATGCACAAGTTTCAAATAATCTATGTTCACTATGTATACACCCCTCAGTACTTACGGACACTTTCTGCCATTTCCTTTGCATTTGCAGGTAGTATAGGAGTTAGTATTAATGGTAGAGAGTTTAATACTTCCCGACGATTATTATTTTTTGCAAAGAGTTGCACATCATAATATCGATATGATTGTTTTCTCGACTGAGTGGATAATATAAACGAAGAGGACAGTGTAGCCCAGCAACATATACATCCTAATACCGATATAAAGGCGTTTATCATGGTATTGACAACCAAAGACTAACGGAGATTACAGAAACAAATAGACCTTTGACGATGCGATGTGAGTTGTCAGTTGTCTCGTCTCGGTCACAGAAACCACCACCAAGAGAAAAATCGTATTTAATTGCTATAAATGCATATGATATTAATGCTAATTGCAACTATTACTTGAACAATGACACACATTCGCCTTTCTCTATAGGAGTGGGTTCAGAGACATAAGTAGAGTAACGCCAGTTAGTTTTCAGTTTTCTCACAACCGCACATTTCTTTCCTTGTATATTCATCACTACTACCATGTTCTCCGCTAATGAAAATATAATGCTGCGGCAACATAAGCGTCGTGTTATTGAGTTTATTGAATCAACTATACCTGAAAATGCGCTTGATATGGGTACATCGGTAATGGTTATGCAAGTATCATGTCGACAACCGGGATGTGTACCATTAGAAACAGCAATAACTATTGTATTTCCCAAACCACCAAGGAAGAGGAACAAGAAAAGAGCAGCTGCTACTACAGAAGGAGAAAAAGATGAAGAAGTACCATCCTTTGAGCAACCACTCATACCAGATTTAATAGAATCACAAATTGGTGGCAACTTTAAAACACGTATATTGAAACCTTTGTCAGATGTTACACAAGAAGATGTACTCGATTCATTACCACCCAACTTCACAGGTGGGAGAAAAACGGTAGAATCTATTTGTCTGAAAGCTAGAGATATGATGTTTGCACAGATAGGGCAGTTAGTGGGAGATGATGATACTACAGATAGCAAAAATGGAAAGAAATTAGTTGCAGAATATTTAAAGGCATGTCTCGATGAATATACAGAGAGAGATTGCCAAGCGCCAGAATGGGGAAATCCTTTCACACCTTTAGATAGTGGGAAGAAGACAGAGGACGATAAAGAACAACGACAAACGGATATGACATCAGTGGGAGATAAGGTTGATAACATGAATATTGACGACAACAACAGTGTCACAACAGCTAACAAGAAATGGGCTGAAACGGGCAATGTAGTCTATCGAAGGCCTATCGATGGTGAGTAGATATGCGATTGAGGGGCAGTCATCTCACTTAGAAATCGACTAAACAATCTACGAAATTGCACCTTGTTCTCTAAACAACAGTGGAAATAGAGGTCATGACATCTGTACATAAACGACCAATCATGAAAGGAACAAAAACAATTTCATCAGCCACATTACTAGAGAAACTTGCAAAAAGCAAACACGCTCCAGGGGTCAGACGAGCTGGCTGTCCGTGCTGTGATCCCGACAGCGCAAGTAATTTCGTAGATCAAATGCTGGGTAGATGATCTAATTCAAAAGACTTAATCCCAATGACTGCAACTGAATTGTCTTCTTTATACATTTATATACATAGCTCTCAATATAACGTAGCTCTCTCATATTTGCTGTAACTCATCAACAATAATCACCAGGATGTGCACTGACTAATCTATCGCGCTCTGCATCTGTTGCTCTATATCCTGCAAACACTGCCTTCAATGCTGGCATCAATACTAAATCAACATCTTGTCTACTACTTGTTCTGCCATTGCCGTCATTATAATCAATATCATGATACTGATTTCCCCAATCGTTAGATTTTTGATCGTACTCAGCTTGTTGTTGTATTGTTTCGTGAATATATACAACTTCCTTTTCCAATGTTTCAATATTGATTTGAGTTTCTCTTCTTATTTCATTGATGGCTTTTTGTACAATTTGCACATCATATGAACCTTTTCGCAATAAGTCTTCTAATAGTATCCAAGGGTCGTCTTGATGGAGTGTATCTTCTGTCATGGAAACCATTTTAATATGTTGTATATTATTTACCCGCTGTTTAATAAAACTATGCTTAACAACCGATGGAAATACAAATGCCGATATATATTGTTGATGTTGTGCAATCATAAAAATAAATGTTGCCAAAGATGTCCTTCCGTAGGATGGCTCTCCATTCACTGCCGCCGCCGCCGCCGATAATACATCATCATCATTTCGTCGTCTTCGTCTCCTTATCATCATTGTGTTAGTTCTTCGATTACAAAAGATAAGAGGAAGAAGGTGCGATGAAGAAGGTGCATGTGATGAAAAAGTGAAAATTAGGATACCGGGGTTTATTATGAGAGTCGCGCGTTACTACTTGAAAGACCGATGATCAACAGCTACTTATGTATCGATAGATTACACCTGACTATATAATTAGGAACTCACATAAACATTACTCATAACAATTGAACTATATACATAACATAGAACATGTCTCTCTTGACTTCATTGGTACTTCTATCTCTTTAGATTGTTCAATCTTGCCTCTAGATCTGATATAGCGGCATCTCCTGAACCTGTGCCTCCTCCAGTATCGCCACTTCCACCGTTTGTATTGCTACCCCCATTCTCTCCTAGTCCAACAGCAACTTTACCACCCTCTGCGGCTTCAGGCATTGCAGCAGCCAAGTTCTGTTCAGGAGCATTTGGAATTTCTCCAGTCATATCAATACCAATCTCATCAAGTACTTGATTTACTATCCTATCCTCTTCTTCTTCATCATTATCCATAACATCTTCAATAGCATCGCCCATCATTTCTTGCATCATCTCAGATTTCATGTTTTCTTTTTCAAACTCGGCCATCATTTTGTTGATTGCTGGAACATCGACTGCCTTATTCATCTTCTTCATAGCTTGTGCTGTACTTGACATAGCCTCTGCCATGGCCGCATGACTTTTCACGGTCTGTAGCTTCAATGCACAGCCTTGCAATTGACTCCGCATTTCAATAAACTTTGTAATGTATTGTCGTGTTCTAACTAAATCTTTTGCCATTATCTTCACAGCCTTCATTTGATTTTCTCTAGCCATTTTCTTTATATCCATTGTTAATCTCTTTTCCTCTCTTTCTAATCCTCTTGTTTCTCTATCAAGTTCACGTATGGCACGTGTTATCCTTCATTTGTATTGTTTATGTATATATATTATATGACAATTGAATGAGTAAGTATACGATATAACCAAAGCATAAAATACAGATACATTGTACTAATCAAAACATAACAACACAAAACGTATTCATACATATCAGCATGCATAACAGAAGTGGCCGATACTCATTATTAAACATTCAAACATAACTTACATACGTTTGTTCTCGCGCAGCTGCTCTTTCAGAGGCTTTTCTTTCCCGAATATATTACCCATCTTTTGAATTTCGAACTGTAGAGAGCAGAGAGTGAGATATGTACACTATGTGTATTGCACAAATCTACACCACCAAATTAAACCGAATTAATAGTGACGACTTTACTAGATCTAATACTCAACCAAAAGATTGAATATATTTGTTACAAGGACCAGCCACAAGACAGTTACAATAGAGTTAAAACCAGTTAAAACACAAAAATTTAAAAGATCGAAGGGGGGCACGGAGGGGGGACAGGGGACGCCCCCTCGTCTTGTGCGGAAGGACGAATTGAAATCGAATAATAGAGAAGGAAAAGGAAAGTTGTACACTCTTGCGTCACTATAATCTAATAGTAGAGGAGTATATGAGTGCATACGCGTCTATGAATCTTCTTTTATACATGATATATAGATCTACTTACACAAAATGGAAGTATATGTTCATTGTGGCAAGCAAGACATTTGAGCTTTAGCTTATTGTATTGGTCTAAATCTTTTTCTATCCAGCCTGCGCTCTCTTCTCAAGTCTTTGAATGATATTCATATTCTCCATCAAGTTTAATGATACATGTACTTCTTTTCTTCTGTTTCGACAAGTATATTTAGTTGACTGGAAATTGAGGGTTGCTACCTGGCAAATGAATAAATGGACTAAGTGCCAAGTATGTTGTTAAAAATGCTGCAGCTGCAGCTCTTGGCTTCCCGAATTCCGTCAATTTCATATCAAACTCCTCAAGAGGAGATTCGGCAATTTTTAGTACTTCGACTTCAAAGCATAAGTGACTGTTTGGTGGTACAACTCCTCGGTACCAGTTGTCTACACAAATCATAATTAGAAAATGAGAGTTTGTTAGTAAAAGTATAAAACAGTATAGAATCATGTATGCAAATTATATAACTCTGTGTATATAATACTATATGCATATACTATACACAAATAACTTACTTCCATATCCTCTGTTGGGTGGTACTTTAACAAACCTTCTGCCACCAACTTTCATGCCCTTCAAACCCTCTTCCAAACCAGGTAAGCATCTCCTCTCACCCGTCTTGAATACCATACTACTAACATCAAACTCTTTTAAATTGGCAGTAAACTTCGATTCAACAAAGTTACTTGTGAAACTAATTTGCAACATCTGCGCATCACTATCACCAACAGTTTGTGTTCCACTACCAGTTGATATGTCCCTAATTGCAATTGATTTCTGATCAGATGTTGCCTTGTAGGTATCGAATGGATCTGTCGATGCTCCCTCGGTACTATCCTCATCGACTACTTCTAATGCCATCTGATTCATTTGCGTTGTTGTTCCAGTTTGATATCTATTCTGAATAGAAGAAGATCGTGTAGGCGGAGAGAAGGCGGTACCACCGCTAAGGAAAAGAGGTAATAGTAGAGCAGACTTCATCTTATATAATGTTAGTTTGAACATCAAAAAAAGATTTTTGAAAAGATACTTCAAGCATGTGGTCTTGGTCTTACAAAGAGTCTTTAATTATGAAGAGTTGGCTCCAGGTGTAATGTCCTACTCCTCTATTAAACTCAAGTATTGTAAGGGGATCGTACACTTTTCATTCAGTGCACAAACTAACAATAAAGAAAGTCACCTTTTTAAAGTATTGTTATATGCATATTTGATATTAATTAATCTTTCATTAACGAGCATATAGATCCACCCGATGTATCCTGCTTTGCATTCAACTTTGCCAATGCATTAAGATCCTCTAACCATTGCTCATTATTAACATTGCTCTCTATTATGTTGCCATCATGCCAGCGTCTCATCCCACCACTACTAGGACATCTCATTAAGCACGGAACATCTCTTGCCAACCTGTCCTCCTCTTCAGTAGGCAGTTTGCCGTATGAGAATTGGCACTCGCCTGTTTCATAATCTGGAGTCATAGTCAATGCTAATCCCATGTTCTGTCGGAAGAAGTTTTGTGTTGGAATCTTACAACTATTGACACAGGTTGATGCACATTGTGATTCTTCTAGAAATCTACATCTCGAGACTAATACTCCTTGATTCTTTCCTCCGTTCTCTAATTCTTGAACATTATTTACTTCACATTCACCCATCAGCCAGGTACCAGCGACTACAGTAGCCCAAGCACACATACGAGCACTAAAGTATGCAGAATTCGATTGTTATCTCTGTCTTGTATTGTATTGCAACAGTATAACACATTCACTTACCTGAAATTAGGAAACGGCTTTGCAAAAAATGTCGGAAACCTCTGTAATATAAATGGAGGAAACAGTGATATTAATACCCCTTGTGCCAACTCTTGAACTTGTGTCCTGTTATTATATTGTATATTCATACTTGAGGTTAGCTCTATAATAGACATGAAATCGTTCTTTGGTAACTTTGAATCTGGTAGTCTATCAATCTTCTCCGCTAGTTTCTGACGGAATAAAGTCATAAAAACATCATCTATGAAGCCACCAAGAGGACCATGTATTGATGAATAATCAGGTTTTGTAGATAAAGGAGGTCCTTCTATTGTAGTTGTACCTTTTCTATACGCTAATAACATTGATGTTGATGCATGATATTCATTTTGTTGTTCGATACTACAACTTGTTTGGCGGCGAACACCTCTGGCCGATGAGAATGCATCTGATATGTATAATAATGATGCGAATAATAACAGTGTTATATGAATCCACGGATGCATCATCATAAACAACCGACAAATTGAACTATTTATGCTGTGTATCCTTTTTTACACTCTCATAAAAATAAAATCTTTTATTGTATTAAAAGCTATTATGTCATCTGCTACTACCGAAGAGTTTGATCAGCGTGTGAAGTCTTTCTTTGAACATGTTGATAAATCTATCCCTCAATATGTAGCTGAACTTGGTGAGGCGGTAGCCGTACCTTCCGTGTCTTCTGGTAAGTGTTGGTGTGTGTGATGTGTGATGTATGTATGATTTGCAAATCTCAACTAATTGATGCAACTTTATCCATTCTCTGCTTGTATGTTGCAATTGCAACCGTTGAATTCTGCATGTCTATATCATGAATACTGCATGTTGATACATATACCGACAACATATAATGATAACACACGACGACAACAATTATTAATAATGCAATACATACACATATTAAGACCTTCCATCACATCTACCTGATATCATTCGTATGATGCAGTGGACAAAGACCTATATTGAAAAGTTAGGTGGATGGGCACATCTTCTACCAAATCCAAAGCAGAAGGATGATAGTGGTCATGATCTACCACCAATTCTATTGGCCGAATTCAAAGCTGCCGAGAATGCTTCTGAGAAGAAGACTGTATGTTGTTATGCACATTTAGATGTCCAGCCTGCTGCTAAAGAAGATGGATGGGACAGTGATCCATTTGTACTTACCGAGAAAGATGAGAAGCTGTTTGGACGGGGAAGTACTGATGACAAAGGTCCTGCTTTAAGTTGGTTGTGGGTAATTGAAGCGCATCGGAAGTTGAATATCGATTTACCAGTCAATATCAAGCTCATGTTTGAGGGCATGGAAGAGTCCGGGTCTGATGGTATGGATGAGGCTATACATATGCTGAGCAAGAAGGACAAGTTCTTATACGATGTGGACTTCTTTTGCATTAGTGATAATTACTGGCTCGGGGCCAAGACACCGTGTTTGACCTATGGTCTTCGAGGACTAGCTTACTTTAGTGTATCGGTTAAGTGCTGTGAACAAGATCTTCATTCAGGTGTATTAGGAGGTACTGTTCATGAAAGTATGATCGATTTAGTCCAGTTAATGTCGTCGCTAATCGATTCACAAGGAAAGATCCTGGTACCCGGTATTATGGATGACGTTGCTTCAGTAACACCAGGAAAGTGTGCATATGTGTGTTCAATGTGAAGTCTTGGTGATTTGGCTACTTCATTTGTCCATCCATTGCATTCATTTGCTTGCCCTTGCAACCCACATGTACTAACATATGCTATGTTTACCTTTCCTCGTCTTCATAAACTGTGCAACGCGCATCTTCCAGCTGCCGCACGCC
>Ga0214479_100778_pt1 | contig 16575 bp, 15 predicted proteins | sample M1_20Mar14CPVII9_5_FD_165054 | JGI IMG/M metagenome (GOLD analysis project Ga0214479, IMG submission 165054) | Marine eukaryotic communities from Monterey Bay, California, United States - M1_20Mar14CPVII9sort6BwellE14 | ecosystem: Environmental > Aquatic > Marine > Unclassified | place: USA...
TGATATCTAGTTTGCGGAGAATAAAATAGATAGGACTAGTATCTAATTGAATAGTGGTATTATGTAATTAGTGTACTAAAACAATCTTCCCTTGCATATAATATGCACATCCTCTCACCTATTCTCCATTGTTTATATACTGCTCAAATTACTCTCATCCTTGATCCATGTTGCATTAGGTCTTAAGATTTTTCATAAGACTGGCTATGTTCTTTCTTGCCCCATCTTCAGTGTGGCTACTCTCATCAGTAACATCATAACCACTCAAATTTGCAGGCAGTGGTGCACGCTCAATGCGTACATTCTGTCGATCAGGCCTACCATTAGCTTGAGCGATCATTTGCATAACCCAAACGTATTCGCCAGACAGACCGCTCATCATTGTACCAAGACGAACACCATTCTTGTAAACAGATAAAGTCCCTTCGTCCAAATCAAGTAGAAGACCAAGCTCCCCGTCATATATATCAAAACCATCCTGGCCTTCCCATTTCTTCTTCTTCGGACCACCTGGATGCGTCTTCCAATTACTGTACTCACAATATCCCTTAAAGTCATAATACAAGCAGCAGTGTATGTCGCTATTACCCCACGCTGGTGTCTTTTCAACCAGGAAGTCATGAAACAAGGGAGTACTAAGAGGACAAAATCTTTTCCACTCCGCACCACTCTTGAACATAGAACTGATGGGCCTCATAATTCCAATACGACAATATACATATGCGAAAAGAACAATAGGACAACATGTGGTGATTTTGAACTTGGCAAAGTGTTTCCCCTGGCAAACATAACATATGTGATAGCGTAAGCATGAGATATTCATTGCAATGAAGATGTATACTCAAACATAGACAGATATGATATATACTCACAGATGTCATGATGTAATCACTTGCAATGGCAGTCTGCTCAGTACCATCCCAATCATCAAAACTACCCTCCATAGTTTGCTCTCCAATGTAGTATGCAGTGTGTAACCTGTTTGGATTGGACGAGTACGCACACGCCTTATCCCCGTTAACATATCCAATCCTATTTCCCAATAACTCATTCCATACTAAGGGAGATCGAAGGTGATTCAACTCATCCAATACTGCCAACTCATTAATATATCTTCTCCGCCATATCGAGAATTTGATGAGCTAATCATACGCAAGGCAACTTTGTTGATCTCACATGCCAAACGTTTTGATGTTAGAGACAAGTTGACTAAATCTTGGCAACCGAGAAACTTAGCAATACTTTCAAGGGTATCATTGTTAATGACGACAGTTTCAAATGCTGAACTAACTTTTTCAGAAAATTTCAATTTGCTAATCACAAGACGATTGGGTCGATGTACACTCTTTGTAGTTGCAACAAGTGCCTGCTGTTTCTTCTTTCCCTTTCTCCTTCCCCTTCTTGTTGGCCTTCTTAGACTTCTTTCCCATTATTCGATACTGTGATAATAATATGATAATATGAACACATGAGGTTAGTATTGCAAAAGATAGAAAAAAGATATATGTGCTCGGAGAGGTATCTTTATATACACTATCATTCAATTGCCGCCATAATTGCTGACCACATGAAATAAAAGATAGTATACAATAGCATTTACTTACGCTGTGTATATGTACTACCACACACACCTCCTTTATTGCTCATCAACTTGAGTTTGTAAAGAAGGTATCTTTGGGTCGTTTTTAGAGTATAAAGTCCCTTTAGCTTAGAACCTACTAAATAACTAACCCATAAAGCCCTCCGCTCACAGCCACAAAAACTCAAGACGCGTCATTTATATTCACCCAATAGCCTACTACGATACCTACATAACTAACCCACTATCAACCCATTATAATATAGTAAACATGCTACGATTTGCCCCCGCCGCTCGTGCTCTTGCCTTTTCCTCACAGCGAACTGCTGGCTCTACTTCAGCCATCGCTTCTCGAGCATTGACTGCTCGTTGGATGAGTGCTGCTGCTCCTGGACCAAAGGTACGTATGAATTGTATTTGAATCTGTTTGAGAGTGATGGATTGGTGCACGTCTGTACTATATTGCAACTTCAGTTCATTGTATACTATCATATTTTCGTATTACTTGCTCACATCATATGTTCATTTCTTATGCACATATCTTATGCTCACATCATATTATGCACATAAACATATCACACATACAACAAACCAAACAACAACAATACAATAACAATTACAACAGCCAGCAAATCCTGAATTTTCATCAGGACCATGTAAGAAACATCCAGGATATTCAATATCAAACTTACCAACAGCATCATTAGGACGATCACATCGCTCAAAGTTGGGTAAAGATCGTTTAAAATTTGCAATTGACGAAACAAAGCGTATGTTAAACATTCCAGATGATTACTTAGTTGGTATTGTACCAGCCTCTGATACCGGCGCGTATGAAATGGCAATGTGGAATATGTTAGGAGCTAAAGATGTTGATGTTTGTCATTGGGAATCATTCGGAAAGGGATGGTTTGCTGATGCCATCTCTCATTTGAAATTACGTGATACCGTCGAAGTTACTGAACATACTGCTGGATATGGTGAATTACCAGACTTATCAAAAACGAATAAAGATCGTGATATTTGTTTTACATTCAATGGTACTACCAGTGGTGTTCGTGTTCAGGATGGATGTGATTGGATTGCCGATGATCGTACTGGATTAACATTATGTGATGCGACTAGTGCTGTATTTGCTATGACTATGCCATGGGAGAAGTTGGATGTTACGACCTACAGTTGGCAGAAGGTATTAGGTGGTGAGGGTGCACATGGGATGTTAATTCTAAGTCCAAGAGCTGTGGAGCGATTGGAAAGTTACACTCCCGAGAATCGTCCACTACCTAAGATTTTCCGATTGACAAAGAAGGGTAAGTTGGATGCTGGCATCTTCAAGGGCGCCACAATCAACACCCCATCAATGATGGCCGTGGAAGATTACATTGATGCATTGGCCTGGGCCGAAAGTGTTGGCGGGAATCATGGATTAATTAAGATTTCCAATGCCAACTTGAATGTTATTGAACAGTTTGTTGATGAGAATGACTGGATTGATTTCCTAGCCAAGGACAAGTCTACCCGTTCCAATACCTCGGTATGTTGTACATTGGATTTAAGTCCTGAACAGATTAAGGCATTTGTTGCATTGTTGGAGAAGGAAAATGTTGCATTGGACATTGGTGGATATAGGGATGCTCCACCTAGTATCCGTATTTGGTGTGGTGCCACTGTTGAGACTGCCGATGTTGAGGCTCTCATGCCTTGGTTGAAGTGGGCTTTTGAGGAGGTTAAGAAATAAGAAGTTTTGTTTTGGTTTAGATCGATTTGGTAAAGAAGAGAGAAGGCTCTGTATGTGTTTACTGATGAATACTTAATTCATTATAATAGTCTGAATTAAAACTCATTCTGTCTGTATTGTCCGCCATCGTATCTTTGTTGCTGTTGTTGTTTATAACGCTGCTGCCCACTATATTGTATATTATCTTTCTGCACATCAAGGCCAAAGTATACGGCAGCAATGGTCCCAAGAAAGATTAATATCACAACGAGGAATATAATGCATGCCACAACTGGATTGCCCGTGCTTCGACCTCCACCGTTTCTAGTTCCCCTTGCACCCTCAGGACCTATGTTTGGTTTGTGAGATTGAACATAGACAGTGCCTGGCCCTTCAAATAAACACATTAGGCCTTCTCCTGATGTCATACTTCCAAGTATACCTCCTCTACCACTTGCTAGTCTCATAGTTGTTTTCATACTTCCACTCCAAGCAACTATATGTCCATTATCAACACAACGTTGTTCACCAATGCAAGTGTATATTTATGCATACTACCATACGCACAGATAGCCAAATTCCCCTGCCCGGATGCTTTTAATAAGAATACACCACTTCCACTAAAGTTACTAAATCCTGAGAAAGGTGACGACATCGAACTTGCAACATTAACATTAACATCACCCGCCAAATATGCTCCACTTGTTAATATGATTTCCTCCCCCCGAACTACTTTATGCAATGCAACTCCTCCTGGATCTGATGGTGCTACTAATACATCCCCCGATTGATATGTAGAATTATTTTTAACTTGTGTAGTAAAGAAGCTTTCTCTTGTTAAAAAGGCACGGGCCAAACCTACGAGAGGAGGGAGAAGATATTATGAGCACATATATGATGTGACATTTTCTGAGATATAAGACCGGCGCAATGGATAGCTCCCTTAGGTGATTTTATTTGTTAGGCGGGCTTCACCTCTAAGTCTAAGGGAGATTTCCATTGCGCCTGTCTTATATATGTATCTATACCAATTACTTACCTGCCAATACACCTCCCGACATCTTTCCTACTACATCTATTGATTGACTCATAGAAACTACTGCATCACTCTCACAGTGAAAGCCTGTATTAGGTGGGAGAGATATCATACAAGAGGCGAAAGATCCATCGTCTTTCACTGTCCAAGTTGGTATCTGATTAGTCGACATGATACACTGTATCGCTACAGTTTCCTCCTATTGCAAGCTACGATATGTATGTCATTTTTTCCATCAGCCATCAGCGAAAAAAAGATACGGTGGTATCCTTGACCACCACCAATTGAAAAAGTATTAAACTCATCATCTATTGCTTGTATACGTGCATTGTTAGTATACGGACTGTATTGCAATAGTATGGCACCATCGATCTCATAACCAACATTTGTTTTTATCAACAATCAAATTTAGAAAAGTCAATTTTCATTCATTCTCTTAGTAGTCAGTTGTCAAGCAAGGGCATCATATTACATATTGCCTCCTTTAACCCCTGTCTCCTTTAGTTAATCCGTCTTGTGTGTTACCATTAAACAGAGGTCTTTACATACTGTCCAAAAAAACAAAACATCAAAACATACAACAGTATTTATATTATACACCATGATACAATCACTCTTCATCTTATCACCAACAGGCGAGGTACTAATAGAACGTCACTTCCGATCAATACTAACCTCTCGTACTATATGTGATATATTCTGGAAGAATGCATCGGAAAGTTTAAATCATCATGGTGGTGTATCGAGTACTGTACTTAGTACATCTCCTTTTCCATTGTATGATTCTGTAACACCTGTTATGGAGGTACCTAATGTTGTTGATGATGAAACTACACCTTTATCAGGAGGTAGTAATAATAGTGGTAGTGGCAGTGGCGGATCATTATATCTATATAGTGTATTAAGAGATGGATTAACATACTTAGCAGCATGTCCAGCAAATATCGGCAGTGGTAATTATGAAGTACCACCGTTACTAGTTATTGAATTTCTACATAAAATTGCAGACACATTTGTATTATACTTTGGCAATCCAGCCGATGAAAGTGCAGTTAAAGATAATTTTAGTACAGCATATCAATTATTAGAAGAGATGGTTGATCACGGTTGGCCGTTAACTACCGAGCCGAATGCATTAACTGATTTAATTAGACCACCCACTGTTATGGCCAAGGTGAGATTGTGATTTATGTTTTTTATTAATATATTGTCTTTGATAATCTTTTGTTGCTAATGCAGCAACCCTATTTCTTCAAATTTGCTCACATGACATTGCACACACACACACACAAAATATAGATCCAACAAGCCATGACAGGAGGATCATCGTCAATCCTCTCGGAGGCTTTACCAACAGGGACAGTATCCAACATGCCATGGCGTAAAGCTGGAGTTGTACACCCCAATAATGAAATATACATTGACATTATTGAGGAAATAGATGCCATACTGTCATCGAATGGAGCCGTCATCTCCTCGGATGTTAGTGGTCGTATACAATCACAATCGAATTTAAGTGGTGTGCCTGATTTACTATTAACATTCAATGACCCATCGTTGATCGATGATTGTAGCTTCCACCCTTGTGTTAGATACACTAGATTCGAGAAGGATCGAGTTGTTAGTTTCGTACCTCCCGATGGTCCGTTTGAACTGATGAGGTATCGTGTCCAAATGAAGGGTCATCATCAACATTCCAACTTGGCAGTTGGGAATATGCCCATCCAGGTCATACCACGTATCAGTTATGGTAAAATGGGTAATGATGTTGGTGGACGAATTGCATTAACCGTCACTGCACGTTCGATTAGCTCGTTGATATATTCCTCCTCTCGAAAAGGCCCGTTGGTGATTGATGATGTATCAGTTGTCATACCCTTCCCGAAATTCGTTAGAACTGCCAACTTGAATGCAACGGTAGGTCAAGTAGTATACGACGAGGCTGGGAAGATTGCCAAGTGGACGATTGGAAAGTTGGATGAGAAGACGAGACCACAGTTAAATGGAACAATGGTACTTGAAGAGAGCAGCTCTGATGAAATATCAACATTGGGCAGTGAGGAACAGCCTCCACTATTCGTCAATTGGAAGATATTACTGGCATCAGTTAGTGGTTTAAACGTGAGTGGTTTGTCGGTAACGGGAGAGCATTACAAGCCGTACAAAGGTGTTAGAAACATTACACAAAGTGGTTCATTTCAAATAAGAGTGTAGGGGATTGTTAGCTATTAAAGTTCTTCTTCCTATTTTACATATTCATCAAGTTTGAAAGCCTCCTCGATATTATACTTTTGGTGTAGCGGTGTTTGTCTTGTAAGTAGCTATAGCAGAAAAAGTTATTCATATATGCCATCATATCATGTTCATCATCAATATCTTATCATTTTCAATTCAATTCTCTTCGTCATTCAATGTCTTCAAAGCACGGGTGATTTCCTCCAAGTTGGGGCGAGGAGACGGCTGTCCTTCCTCATCCAACACTTGGTTAAGGGAGTTAAGGATCTTCACGGCGAGCTCCATTGGATGAGAGATTAAGTTCTCCAATTCAACTTCACTCAAACCATATGTGACCAAGCACGTCACCTTGTGAGCTGTCTTATAATACTGTGTCCTCATAATAGAGGCATAGATCTTATGGATACGCATATTCACTCGAAAGTTTGGATCCTTTTGAAGTAGAAGTAAGGCCTCGGCTGCCTTCGTGTCCGTTTCCAATCGATGTGTACTACCCAAACTTCCCATTGGCTTGTATTCGGGGCTCGATACAAGTTTGTCAATGTGTTGAGGCTTGACTAGTTCAAGTTTCTGAGATGCCTGTTCAAGGAGGGATGTGGTGTCATCCTTCTTCTCTTGTACGGGTACGAAACCAGACATAGGGATCCTTGGCCTTGGTGCGGGAATGAATTCAGGAGCTGGGACTGCCCCAACCACGAGAAGGGGCATAGCACTAAGAATACGTTGAGGTAGGTACGCCATGATATCGGTACTGGTGGATTGACCTTTCAGTACTGGTGGTTTGGCCTTCTCCATCTTGTGCTCGACTTTAAGCCACTTGTCTCCAACCTGTAAAAAAGAGAAAAGGTTATAAAGGTTTGAGCAATATGATGGATAAACAAGACCGATGATACATAACACTCAACTCAATACTTACTTGACGGCCATGAAGGGTTTTGATTGCATACTCTGCGGATTCAACGGAGTCAAAGCCGACAAAACCGAATCCACGTCCCTTTCCAAATTTATCAGCCATGATTTTCACACTCAATACTGTGCCATACGGTTGGAACAGCTTCAACAAACCAATGTTAGTCATGAACTGAGGAATATGAAAAACGAATAGTTTGCCTCCATCGGGAACGTTAACATTACTTCCAATGCTATCACCTACTCCTAATGATACACTTGATCCACCTACACTCGTGGAAGAGTTTGGCATCATCGATTCTAACAACCTCGATGCATTAGAATGGGAAGAGTATGCCATAGACTGACCGGATCCATGAGATACTTCTGAATGTGGTGTGGAGTAAGGCATCGATACATTCGAATGGGAAGAGTAAGTCATTGCTCCATAAGAAGAGCGGGAGGAGTATGATACTGACGATACTTGACGAGTAAATGGTAATGGTGATAATAAACTTGACATATCAGTATCCATATACTCATAAGGTTGACTCGAGTGAGAGTATCCAGATTGCAATGCAGCATAATAACCATCATGTGGTGATATCTGCTGCTGTGGTTGATAGTATCCATCGAGGCTCGGCAACATCAGATCATCATCTTTTCCATGATCAGTTGCAGATGATTCTTGTGTATATCCCGAGGGTGGCTGTTGAGACATGATGTTTTAGGATAAGGATTAGATTCTTGCTTAACGTGCTTGGTGTATCTCGTCTCTTGTGATGTATTCTTCATTACGAGATATGTTTATGTAGATTGAGAAAGGATAATAATATGTTAGACGTTAGACATTAGATACAGTTGATACACTCCTTCTGATGTCGGCATATATACTCCTATCATATGGGCCACACCGCTGGCCAATCGCCACCGCCAATGCCAATGGACATATGACATATGATATGAACACATGATACGAGCGTATGATGTGGACATATGATGTGGACATATGATATGAATACATATGATATGAACATATCATTGCAATCGTATATCATATGGTTCTATCTCGACCATTGACTACTCGTTGTCTCGTCTCCTCTATTCATCCCTCTCCGAGTCCGATGACAATACATCATCGGCATCACAAACTTTATAGGCTTAGAACGTCGCCGCTCGTCTCTTCGAAGAGCAGTTCAATAATATAAGATATTTTATACACAACATACCTTTGTCCACTTGCCTCGGCTGTCCGCGATGAGAGTTTATATATGTACCTAGTAGTTAGTAGGTATAGTAGGTATAGTGCTGCTACCTCCGGTAGTTGCGTGTACATAAAAGTCTTTTATGGCCAGATGATGGGTTCTTCCACAAGTTCAAGCATCGCAATTGTGAATCACCAATACCCCACACAACTCCTCAGAACCCCCTATCGTAGGATCTTTCAAAAATATGCGAGATTTAGTAGTAGAAACAAAACCAAAGGATAATAAAATCTTATTTTTTATGATAGAAATATTACCCCCTCGGATAAATTTATACGTGTCAGAGAGAATCGGAGAAATGACTAGTCACATCAGACCTCGTTCTGTCTCATTTAAATGAGCCTTTTTTTAGTTGGTCACAAGTATACAAGGTTTAGTGTCGATGGTTCTAGTGTCTCAGGTATCTTCAACTTTCTTTTTCTAACCCAACGAGGTATCCTTGCAATGGATAGATGCTATGCCCTACAATCAGGCTCACTCTCAGGTAATATAATGTGAATACTTCTTTGTACCTAATGATTACTTCAAAGCCTATCTAGACTAGTAGGTGGTCACAGGATACCTAAGAGAGGTAGGCAAGAGTTTTCTTGCTCTAGTCAAGGTTGCAAATCCTCTCTTCTGTGTGCACAATTCTTAGTTCTAGAGAAAACAAAGACAGAGAGCCAAGATGATGTGTGAAAACAAGCTTCCTGAACTTATTTTTACTTAATATTAATGCATTGTAATCTCCATTATCACTCGACCCCTTCCTGAGTACAAACTTGAAGAGGTGATTGGTGGCACTGGGAACCTCACAGGACCTCTCGATCCGGCCAATACAAATGATACCTAGATAAGTAATCACAAATACTATAGATTGGATGGTGACTCAGAGGGATTGATGTGGCATGACCCCTATGTAGATAGCCAAAACGTTTTGATGTCAATCATGTGATTCTATTGATGTTTGAGTTCAAGATTCTATGCAGGTGTTTTGACATCCAGCAGCAGGTGCAGTATTAAATTGTGTACATGTTGCCTTTGTACCCATATGTAACCTCATACTTATGAGTGGATTGAAGTCTGTTTTTTGATTGTGAGAAGGTTGTCTTTCTTGTAAAAGCTAACAATCGAAATCGCCAATGTTCGTTTTTCATCTCATTTTTTCTGCGCTTACCATAGGCGATAGGTATGTTATAACAATTAAATAGGACTATCTATCATACTAAACAAACATCAGAGTACGTATATATAACATCAATATACAATGAGTAGCCCCACACGAAATAGTTCATCTCATAATAAACACTCACTAAAAAACAATACCACCACATCAACATCCTTACCAATAACTAACAATAAGAAACAGAAACAAGGTGATACTGATATTGCATCCCGTGCATTAGCCGCGTTACATAGTGATACTGACGATAATAGTATGGATAAAAATGATATGAACAATAATAGTGATAATTCAGGGGAGGTAGTAGTACAATCGGATAAGGAAAATTCAGTGAGTGAGACACAAGATGTGGATAATACTACCAACAGTGAAACCATTATGGATAATGCAACTAAGACTACACTGGATTTTACTGAAAAGTCTATGAATGATATAGTTGATATGACGAGCAGCGACAATGGCAGCGGTGGTGGTGGCCCTAAATCATTTGACAATTTTGATAATCAACTGCTCTCTACTGAGGATACCGATATAATCATACCACATTCATCAACAAGTCAATACAATAACATACTATCATCCTATTTATCAACACCATTTGATAAACATGCCATGATTTCATTACATTGTACCAAAGAGGGTCTTAGTAATAACAGTAATAATAACAACAACAACTCTTTGTATTCCTCCCATAATTCACCTCACAGCAAAGTAGAACGGAAACGGAAAGCAAACTCAGATCGTTTAGTAGAATTTAATAATTGGATTGATAAACAACAACAGGATGAATATAATGTACCAAATATTATATCCCAAAAGCAATATATCAAAAGGAGGAAACGTGCCGAAGTTGCTGCTAAACAGGCAATTGAAACACAGGGAAGTGATGAAGGGGGTACATTATCCTCAGAAGCAATTAACAAAGCGATATTATCTTTCCTAATTAAAGAAGCAGAGAACAATTTACAAGGGCGGATGTTACAAGAACGGTTAGTTGCAGAACAGCAGCAACAGAAGAAGATACAAGAGGAGTTGAAACGTCGTAATGAATTGGTAACAGTTGCCGGTATTGATCAGAATGGTGGATTAACACCCCGGACTAAGAAACGAGTTGTCGATGAATTGTTATCACGACAACAACAACAGGTAGTTGACACTATTCCACCACCTGTGCACAAACCAAGTCATGAACAGCAGCAGATATCTACTAGTCAACGATATGCATCAATGAATAATAGCATGTTGGAAACACAGATACAACGACAGCAGATGGAACAGCAGCAGTTGTTATCACAAATGGCATCCATGGGGACACAGTTTGGTGGATATCCACAACAACAAATGTATAATAATGGATATCAACAAGGTAATAATATGAATGTACATCACGGCGGCGGTGGCTTTGTTGGTGGAAACTGGCAATACCCTGCACCTTTTACGGCTGCACCAGTCTATACTAATATGCAACAGCAACAGAATGCCTACATTCAACGAATGGCTCATCAATCATTTACTGCACCACAAGTCAATACTACTACTACCACCACAATGAACGAACCAACTAAGAAGATACCCGTGGCAACAGCAGAAAGAGTCGAACTTACCAACTCAAATCGAAATGAAATAGCTAAATTACCAGTGGCGTTTGGCTTCTCACTCATTGATAATGGTACATCAGAGATTGATGCAAAGAATAAAACAGAAAAGTGGCTAAATGAGGGTAAGAAACATATTAACGATGGAAAGAATAAGAAGAAGGGTACTAATAATAAGGAGAATAAGAAGGGTAGTAGGAAGAGTAACACGCCGAGTAAAGGAGGCACAAAGGGAGGCACGCCGGGCAAATCACCAGCAGAGCTCTTATCCACCAGTCCTTCTCCAAATCTACCAAATGGATGGTTGGTAAAGGTATTCAAACGAATGAGTGGTGCCACGGCAGGATCGACAGATAAGTACTTTTACTCACCGAATAATGATATCAAATTCCGATCAATCAAGGCGTGTAATACTTTCATTGATATACTAGGGGAACCGGGTGTGAATGGAGATGAGGCTGCTGCATTGAAACTTTTTAAGAGTAGAGGAAATAGAAATTGAAGTGTATCTTTAGATTGCAGACATTGTAAAGGAATTAGTATTATTCAAATTATATATTATCTTTCTACCTTACTACCACATTAGCAGAGTGTTTGTTATAGTGAGTAAGGTAACTGTGACAACTCCCCAGTTGAACATCCGGTACCCACCCGAAGAAGGTAAAGAATCAGTCATCTCTTCAGTGGCCATTGACTTTGATGAGAGTGCAATGTTCTGTCCCGTTCTACTAACGCTAGAAGTACACCATATACGCTGCAATACACCGGGTAAGTTAGTTGTAGACATTTGAGCAGTGCTACCTCCCATTGAAAAGAAAGCTTTGCCATTTTTGGAGTAGCATCCTTTCGTCGTCCAAGTACCAGTATGAAAAACATTTAGACCTAATTCTTGCCGTTTGTTGTTGCACTGAGCTTGAGTAAGACAGGCAACTCTATTATTACCAGTTGGGCGAGGCAGTGGCGGCGGAGTTGTTTGAGGAGGTGATGGTGTAGTAACCTGGCAAAATATTCGATTCTGTACCCCCGGCAAGTTTGTGGTAGACATCTCTGCCCTACTACCTGCACTCCAGTACGATTTGCCATTCTTCGAGTAGCAGCCTTTAGTTGGATAGTCTCCCGAAAGGAAGACGTCAATTCCTATCCGCCTCGCTCTTGTAGAGCAAGCTTCTTTCGTGAGACATATTGTATCCTTATCTACTACTGTTGCTGGTGGACTCTGTGTTGGTGGACTCTGCTTGACACTACATCGGATACGTTTCTGAGCTCCTGATAAGTTGGTTGTTGTCATCTCTTGTCGTGTTCCCGGCGACCAGAACAGTTTGTCATTCTTGGAGAAACACCCTTTCGTGAAAAAGGTGCCGGATACAAAGCAAATTCCCATTTCTAACGAAGCAGCTGAGCAGTCTGCTTTGGTTAGACAATCTCTTTTTGCTCCGGTTGCACTGTCAGAGTTTAGGGTACTTGGCGGAGTAGGTGCCGGAGGCTTTGGTGTAGGCGGAGATTCACTTCTACAAAAGTCTCCAGTACGTTGTGGCGTCACTGACGTATATGCATCTTTGGTCTATAATGAAAGTCATGTTAGAAGAGATTCGGTTGACATGAAATACACGAACCATTTGAGACTTACAAAGAATGTAACTGCTTCTTGTATACACATCAAGCCTGCTTCGTTATGATCCCCTGGTACTTGTATAAGTGCACTCGTAAAGTCATTCTCCTCTTGTACATTCTCTACTGGTACCACTTCATCATCTCGAGAATGGCATAGATTATATGGATAAGTGATACTGTTGATATAATCACTCAAATCGTTCGCTAGCAGTGCTTCACATAACCGATTTACCGGTCTACCCTCACGAGAGGCTTGATTTATACGGGCTTGGTTCTCACATGGCTTCATAACTCCATCATTTACTGCCTCATCAATAAACTTGACAAAGTCTTGATTCCAATTACTGAGGGAATTATCACCCATTGGTGTCGACACAAGTTCATTCAATCGGTTCGCACCGCCGAGGTCTGTTGTAATGCCAATGGCATCTCGCCTTGTATATCGTTTGCCATTTGTTACCCAAGATTCAGAAAGCAAATCTTGACCGCTACCAAAGTTTTCTATCCCTCGATAAGTTGAGCTGTACGCTTGAGCAACGAGTGGGAAGTAGAAGCGGAGGTACTCAGGATAGTTGCCACTAGTCACATCCTTGTATCCTTCTGTAATTACTGCCGAACTAATCTTATAGGGACCTCCTCCCGCTGTGAGTTTGAAGCGTGCGCCGTAGCTTTCCATCGATTCAGCAATCGATACGGCACCGTAACCTCCTTCACTATAACCATTAATTACTACTTCCTTTCCAATTTCACTTCTACACGAAGTCTCTTCTGCAACTAAACGACGGGCTTTGAGCCATAAAGGCATTGATGATGTTTGATATTGTGTTTTATGAAGATAACCTTTGAAGTAATTATAAGAATAGCCGTATCCCATGTTATCGGGAGCAATTGATGCACTGCCAGTAGTCCCAAGCAATAGAGGTACTAGAGCATTGATATCGACATTCGTAGGGGTTGCCTTATTAACATTGAAGGCAGATGGGATATTGCATGTTGCAGCCGACGTTACATGACTCCATATATTTGATGTCATGGCACCAAACTTAATGCCTCGACTATTGATCGGAACAACCATCAAACCGGATACCATTGCCTCCCTTCCATATGCACCTTTACAATAACCAAGATCATCCTTGTCAATAATTGGACCAAACTTTTCTTCTTCTTGACAAGATGAACAAATCTTTCGTACCTGCACTCCATATTGTACCAACTCGTCAATACTATCATATGTTGATATTAGATATGATTAGATACAAAAAGGTTAACAAAACTAAAAGCACATATGATATGTAACTTACGTATCTTTGAAAGCATATTCGTAGCAATCACTTGGACATATTGGTTGCAAACATGTCAATCCAAAAGGACAGATCAATTCGTTTATAAAAGTGGGACATATACAATTATTATCAACTTTGCATGTACCATAATAATCAGAGTATTCATCAAGACTGGAAGATATGCGTTATCACAGTTTATAGCATATGTTAGTACAAATTATGATATGCCAGGGCAATCAATAACGGCAAACTAGGGTCAAATAAAGCAGTCAAGTCGTCGAGACTTTAGACTGAACACACACATTCATATCACACAAAATAATACTAACGCGGACTTTCCAGCCATCGACATTAATTAATTTGATGAGTATTGTTTCTAATATACTTTTAACTTGTTGTTTTGTATATGTTGCAATAATAGTGTTACAAGGTCGTTCATTAGAACAGGGTGTAAACTTATAATCTCCTGCTAGATTCCTCTGCTTATCGTGTGTGTTATTTCTGTAGTAGATTTCTTCATCATCTATATTATTATGTGTTGGAAAGAGTGATATGCCAACCCCAAATCCAATGCTTTGACTCAACTTCTTATTTAGTTCAGATTTTATGTGCTCATTGTCGATGTTTGCAATACGTCGGAGTAGTTTAGTAATGATATCATCTTGTTCCTTTTCTTGTTCTGATACTACCGTTGATATTATTAATATCAGAAATAGAGTAATGCTTATGATTGTTGAATTCATATTGTATGCAAATTCGTCATTTGGCTACTAAATCTCCCCAAATTCTCTTTTACTTCCAACATAATGACGACACACTAAATATATGTATAATTCATACTTTGCAACTTTTGAACATCACACATAGACATAGACCAGAATCTTAAGCACTATATTCTCTTCTACTTGTACAATACAAAGTACTAATGACGACCACCAGTGATCAATACCAAACAAACAACCTACACAACAATAGGTACGTACGATACGCAAACAAACCAAGGACGTAATCTCAAACTCCATAATTATGAAGAAGTTTCTTCTTGGGAAGTTAAGTTCCGATTCAGGTTTAGATGTTTCTCAATGTTGAATGAATGGGGCGGAGCCAACCTCACCACTAAAGGTGGGGCAAGTTTCAATAGGTCGTTGTTATGTACCCGTGACGAAGAGCGAGGATGTAGACCCTTAAGATCAACACATACAAGGCAAGAAAATGGGCAAAAATTAACCTATACTGACTCTAGAAGTCGATGGTTCAACCTTGCTGCCTTCCCCGTTCCTTTTAGTTTAGTTTAAGATAAACTCCTTCTGCTGTCCTTGATACATGGTACGTGTCAATCTCGCATCCGAACGAACATCACGTGTCCCATCCACGGCATTATAACACATCAAAGCCGCCCTTGCCAGATTAGCATTATAATGTACATGAATATCACCACTATTCTTATACCGGATTACTCGTTCTTTGGGTTTAATTTCAGTTTCTTGGAGCCATGATGTTAATGCCTCTCTTCGTTCTTCGGTTGACCAACCTGGATTACCAATTAGACGTGCCGAACATGCCTCTGCTAATAGTTGATCATTTATCGTATCAATATCAACACCTTGATTCACTAGAAACTCATCTGCCAGTGTTACTGATTCAATATGCTTTACAGTACCAACACCAAATGGCGATGAACCCTTATTCAAGGGATCTGCACCAATTGCCTTACTCAATCCCTTCATTATCTGTTTGGGTATAATATTACCAGCCAATAACTTCTGTTGCTTCGTTAATGGCGTGGAAGTGTATAATTCCATCTTTAACTTCTTGAGCAACAACCTACCCCCTGCTGGTCCAGATGCACCATACTCTTCCATGGCATTACATCCCACTGTGATAAAGTTATCTAATCTTGCCATTGCTCGTTCAGTTGCCTTACGTCCGAATGGATTTAACTTACTTGTCCACGGCGCTACCTTTGCACCCTTTTCAATATCAAGTAATGTAGATATAACTGCATGATTTCGTTCACGATCAATACCACATGTATCTGTACCCTTGAGAAATGGACTTGGCATCATATCAGGGAAACTCCATAAATAATAAACAAAGTAATTTGGTAAACATAATGATACCATAACAACTGCAAACAACTTATTCCGATCTACCAATCCTTTCCGTAGGAAGTCATATTCCTCGTAGGTTATTCCACCAGTTTG
>Ga0214479_100783_pt1 | contig 16469 bp, 10 predicted proteins | sample M1_20Mar14CPVII9_5_FD_165054 | JGI IMG/M metagenome (GOLD analysis project Ga0214479, IMG submission 165054) | Marine eukaryotic communities from Monterey Bay, California, United States - M1_20Mar14CPVII9sort6BwellE14 | ecosystem: Environmental > Aquatic > Marine > Unclassified | place: USA...
TATAGCAATGCAAATCGAATGATTGGATAAATGAATCTGAGAACTTGTAACCATGGCTGAGGTCGATAATATACTTGTAGAGTATATACTGCTTCGTCGTACCAGTGGCTGTTACTGTTGTTGTTGTAGCGGCGGTGGCTTTGTTTATATCCCATCTTGTCCGATACTTGGAGTTTTATCCTCTGGTGTATTGTCAATGGTGCATGGTTATAGATTTATGAGATATTATATTATAGAGCATGAATTACAGAGGATTAGAGTAATTTGTTTTTTGCAAAGGCTGAATAAATATAGAGCCTTAACGCAATAAATATAGAGCCTTAACGCTAAAATATTTATTCAGCCCTAACGCTAAATCATCATCCATCCCTTATACATGGAGTCATTTTGTATAACGCTAATTGTTACTATATGTAAATAACAATATTTATTCAGCCTGTATCGAAAGGAAGTAGGATGCCCAACCTTGACCATCATAATATACCTCATACTACTACTACGACTATCTCTCTCTCTCAGCGATGGTATCTCATTTTTTTGTGGTATCTTTTCTGTATGACCACCCGTTCCTCCGCCGAATTCTTATTTTAGCGAGCGTTTATTCTTAAATGCCACGGAGGAGGAGCACAATTTATAACCGTTGGAGTTACCTAGGGTAAACTGAATGTTTTGTTACTAACTCTACTTACTGATGAGGGAGAAAAGGTCTAGAGGTATCATACACTTTAGACTACCGGAATTTTACCCCTCTTTTTGAGAGTGCACCTACTTACTTGTGCCTTCGATCAGCCCTCCTACATACATATTGCCTTTGATTGAGTATATTTCCAGCTCTTCTACTTTGTAGCTGTTGTACCGAGAGTATTTAAGTTATAATTTAGTTATTGCAAAAGATTTTAATTTACAACTATCAATCCCGATAACTGATAATAATCAATAATGTCCGACCACACAGATAAAGAATACGGTGAAGATCTCGATGGATTAGTACCACCATCGGCTGCATTAGATATTGATAAAGGTGAATCATCATGGGAACCACCACCACAATTACCAAGTCATAATAAAAAGACATGTCTCTTCTACCTCGCCACAATTCAAGCATTTCTAATAATTTATCAAACAGAGGTATTACTCGGTACAACATTAGCTATATGTTTAGGTATTGCCTTCTCAACGTCCTACAAGCATAAACATCCAAAGATTAATCCATTCTCGGCTGCGCATATTGGTCATGATTATACAAGTATAACATCCAAATATGATTTAACTTTAGGTTCAATTGATCATTGGTGTTTAAAAGGTGATGATAATAATTGTCGATGTGAAGATCCATTAGAACCAATGAGTAAACGTGGTTCTAAAAAGTGGGATTCGCAACACAAAGAGAATATCAAAGTAGCACAAGCGGCATTGATGAAGATTTTGGCAAGTAATGAAGCAGGAGGTGCTTGGGATAACTATGACGGATATACACCTGATTATGATGATTTATGGCTAGATGGCGGTGATGATGATTGGATTGACGGTGAGGGTGCTAGATTTGATTGGGGTGATGATGATTTTACTTTCAACGCTTGGGCAGATGAAGGTTGGGATGAAGGTGATGATGGGTTTGGTGTACCTATGGAAGCTCCTGCTAGCGGCAGCACTAACGAGCCAAATGGTATTCGTCATCACAATCGACGAAACTTGTTAGATGAATCAGAATATAGTTTAGATGTAGTATTCCTTGGTGATAGTATTACAGAACAAAGACAGGGTACACAAATGGGTAAGCCGGTTGAAGCCTATACTGGCATTAAGGAGATATTTGACAAAACATTTACCAAAGACAAAGGTGGTGACTTTAATGGAATTGCCATGGGTATTGCAGGAGATACTGCTCCAAATCTATTGTGGCGAGTTATGAATGGCGAGATGCCATATGGACTAACACCAAAGGTATGGTGGGTTGGAATTGGCGTGAATGACTTTAGTGCCAAGGGATGTTCAGAAGAAGTTGTGCTATTAGGCATCCTTCGAGTTGTGGAGGAGATTCAAAATAGTCATCCTGATGATATCATTGTAATCAATTCCATCCTTCCTGTTAAGAGAAACTTGGATGGTCTATTAGAGCATATAGGTAAACATCATGAAGATGTAGCTTTGAAGAAGAAGGAGAAGAACTTGCTGGACAGTGAGATGAGTGCAAAGCGAGGGCACATTGACTTTTGGCCTTCAATTGTTTCAATCAATGAAGAACTTTCCAAGTTTGCAACAAAACACAAAGGCGTGAAGTTCTTTAATGCTGACAGCATATTTGTTGAGGAGAGAGATGGCGGCAAGTATATGAAATTGGATCTATTCGCTGATCCTGTACATCCAAACCAAGCGGGTCATAAAAAGTGGAATAGTGCCATTAAGAAACGACTCCATGAGATTTTGAAGGAGTAGACACGACATCGGCTATGGGTGTATGGGTGTATAAACTGCTCTTAATTGTATATGTTTAGAAAGTGAAGTTTTATACCAATATAGTTTCGTCTACTTTTACTTGCACATCTAGGGACCAAATAGTGGTGGTACGTAGCTCAGATATCATATATACAAACAAAGATATACATACACTCAGAAAGACATGGCCCAGTCTGCACAGGCGATATGTTTCGACAAATCAGTAACTCTAGGGAGCAGCATCATTATCATCGTTTGCATTATCATCGCCATCATTATCATCATCGTTATTTGCAACAGGTGGGGCAGGAGGAACAAATCTATGCACTCCGTAGTTGCCAGGTCTACGAAAGTATTGCTCGTGTAAAGACCTCAAAGAAGTGAAGTTACGATTGTAAATATAATCGTATGGACTACTTCGGTTTCCTGCATGCCATTGAGTATTTGTCTTCGGTGCAAAGACTTGATCCAACGCATCCTGCCTACTAAAGTTATCTCTCCCTGCAACACTCACATCACGTAGAAGGAAAGCTACCGTGTCATCATGTTGTAAATAATCTCTAGCATTCTTCTTCATTCTACGGAACTCATCAACTGAAGTATTGAAAGTCTCCTTTATGGTATTGAAAGACATGATTTCACTTCCATACTGGTTTGGAGCCTTCTTGTTCCACACTGTCTCTGCGAGTCTACGATAATCTGCCACTCTATTATCAATACCATCATCAACTGCATCATCAGCCTGTGCATTCCTGTTCTTGACAACACTCAAGGCGAAAATTCTGGGCAACGACCCTCTCCCAGGGGTTCTATTCAAGGCACGTACCAAGGCTCTCACAGGTTTGTTCTCATCTAGAGCACTCATGAAATGGACATCTCCTGCTGTAGAAGATTTCATAATCTCAAGAGGAGTTGTCTCGTTCCTACAGTAAGCATAAATCCCCTTCCTGAAACGATTAGAACTGTTTTCAATGTAGGCGTATGAAAAGAAGTTCTTCTCGTGCAAAGTATTGAAGATTGTCTTGATTTGGCCAGCTACATTATTGATACTCCTCTCAGATGCTGAAGCCGGCGCAGAAATAATATTGCTAAGTTTCTGTTCCACAATGTGACAGCTAAACTTGACACATCGTTCGTCATTCTGCAAAGGGTTAATAGTGGACGAAATATGTGAGTATTGATAGATACGAAAGCAAACGTATGCAAAATACCCTCACATCAACATACCTCAAGCCATGTACAATCTAAAGCCAAGTCTTTTAATGGACAGTCATCAAGGCTATCCTCTAAACTATCATAAATACTTCTAATCCGCACCATACGTTTTGCAATCCTCTCTTCCCTTCTTTCCCTGTACTGTTGTTGATCCTTCTCAACTGCCGCTGCAATACACTCCTCCGCTTCCTTTTCGGCATCCTCAAACATTTCATGATAGGCTGCGGCTTTCTCTTCGTAATGAATAGGACAGTACTTATTTCCATTACAGATAGCTCTTTGAGTCATTCCTTCTAGGGCACTCTTTTTGTCATCATTGTTGGAGTATGTATTATCAATCTGCTGCAATTCCAATACCTGAAGCAAGGGGCCGTGTACTTCTCCTGTTGTTGAGTCGACCAATGGGTCCATGAGTAGGTTCCACTGATGAAATGCAACGCCTTTCTGGAATCTAGCAAAATGTGAGTAGGGGACTTTCTGTTGTCCAAACTTGACACACTTGTCACAAATTGCCAACCCCCATGGTCTAGTGTATGAGCTACAGTTTAACCTTTGAGCCTTACCCGTGTTGAGGTTCTTGCCCCAACATCTATCACCTCGTTCACAGCTCTTTGCATTGAGCAAACGTAGCATCCGATGTGGACTGGGAATGTGTATGCTTCTGTTCTTGATGTATCCCATAATTGTACCAATCATCTTACGATTACCCTTGTCACGTTTGCGTAGATTGTTAAACACTGCTGATCGGATCACTGCCTCTGGAGTTAGAAGAGACATTAGAAACTTGCTTGAGAATGCAAGGTTATAAAGATCTTGCGGACTATCCAACTGTGAAAGATAATGGTGATGGGTTAGAGCAAAAAGTATGAGTTTAATTTTTCACAAGGCACACAATATAAATATGCATCCGATTAACCTACCATGGAAAAGATTCTCTCAATACACAGAGAAGGTAAGGTATCAAACGGGATTTCATAACCCGTGAATGCATCTGCATACTTTTCATCCTCATCAGATTTGTATGCCCCTCCAGCTGCCTTTTGTTTCTTCTTTGCACGATACTCTTCACCCTTCTTTTCATGATCCTTGAGTAAAGACTCTAAATCGAAATCATAATCATCAGCAAGTTTGGTTGGTTGACGTTTACGTAGAGAGCGTGATGATCGGGTTGATTTTAATGGTGATGTTGACATGCTGTGTTTGTTGATTGATTGGTGCAAGAGTGTTGATTGTGGTTGGGTATGTCACTACCTGCTTAATATATATAATGTTAGTAATCAAAGGCGTTGAGATAAAGTAAATATAAATATAGGGCAATAGAGAAATGTTCACTTGAAATCAATAAGCAATCAGCATCTGCTTATTTGCTCTTCGGAAATGCAAATAAAACTTCACACGAACAAAGCTAAATCATTCACGCCACCGCCGCCACATCAATATAAACACATCAACAATTATACCCTTCGGCACTCACGTGAAATCACGGCTTTTTTCAACTTTTGAATATTACACGTGGAGCTCTAAGAAAAAAATAAAATTTAATTGAACCGATAGAATTGTCTACTATCAGCCCAATATTGTTCTACGTGCTCATACGATCTCGTGGTATGTTTCAGTGTCACGAACTTATGTCTAGTTGCTGAGATATTTTTATTTTAATTTTTATTTAGTGGTGGTATCATCCGATTTGTATGCCATCCTTTGCAACACATAAAAGAAGTCGACGGCACGTGACAACCATCTCCCGCTGCGTAAGGCTGTTGCTCTGTTGTTATTGGATACAAAAGTTAGTCAAAATACAACCACAACACTCAAGCAATTAGTTCCCCCACTTCGTATTGTGTCAGGTATTACTGATGAGGATGATGTATATGTATCAGTTAGTCATAGTTTATTAGTTAGTGCATTTAATCGAGGGAAGGACGTAGAGAATATATCGTAACATTTGAAGAGTTGGGTATTACCTCAGAAGAGATTAGAACAATCAACAAGGATGATAGGAATAGTCCAAAGGAACACCTCTTATTGGTACGTGTTCGATTGGGAACAAGGCGGAATACATCAACAAAGGACGACTATCATTATGAGGTGTGTCATCTCATTAATAGTGATGAGGGAAAGAGAGAGGTGCACCGCAACAACTCAACAGAGTATCAGCCAGTTCAATACAAAGGGAGAGAGAATTATAAGGCGTTGTTTGTTCCACCGCTCGGGGCTCATACATCAAGAATGAAAGCCCATCCATTAAAGCCGCCATATAACGGAAGCAATAATATTACAAAACAGATGCAAGAAGATCTACAAACATATTTAAGTGAAACAAAGACTCGATCAATATTAAATCAACAACAATCAACATCAACATCATCTAATGTCATCACTCCAAAGGCAGTAGGTAAGAAGCAGAAGAGGGGATCGAATCAGAACCGTAGTACTGGTGGTCAATTCGGTAAGAAGAAGGGAAAAGAGAAAGGACCAAATGATACAACAACTAAAAGCCCCATGAAGAAGAAAGGAAGGCCGGGCTCGGCGTCTAACAATAACTCCCCTCCTATTAATACTAATAAGAAAATGTTCGACAGGATGAATGAGGTTGAGCTTATTGATCGAAAGAATAAGCTTCAGCTGTTACTACAACAGTTACAGCAAAAGGTAGAAGGTATACAAAAGGAGGTAGTAGATTTGGGAATTAAAATGACAGAGAATGTACAAGAAGCCATCCCATTACAAACTGAATATGATGAACTACTACAACATCAGCAAAGTCAGACACAGCCGTCAGTCGACAGCAATAACAGCAACAATAATAGCGACAATACCACATCTTCTCAACCTACTTTACCATCAAATGTAGATGATGATGCAATAATGGAAGATGTATCGGCCACTACCAGAGGAGGTGATAATAGTACCCCTCCTGCGATTGACAATAGTAAACATCCATCAGACAATTGGGATTGGAGTAAGAATGATACAGCGGGAGTCTTTCCATTAACATACACTATGGCCAATGAGAGAACGGGAAGATTAAATAATACTGTAAAAAATGAAGTCATCTTTGTTAAGCAACTATATGACAACCTGTTCGAGGTGCCAGAGGGAAAGGATAGTGCCGATGATGATAGGACACGTGCAAATAAGCCAATGAAGATTGAAACCAATGGTGCGACGCAACACTTGATCCCATCCAACACGACTATCGTCATGAATAAAGATCTGAGTGATTTGGAAAAGTCTCATAAGATTGTGAAGAAATTGAAGAAGATATTCTCCGGCAAACAATCATCATTCAGTGAAGAGTCTCAAGCGATTATGACGGCATTTAACATTACTGGGTATGGCTGCTCAGATGAGGCTACATCTATGATTCAGTGTGGTGCTTGGTTAGCTTTATTGAATGAGATTGAATTAGAGATCAAAGCTGTTGATATTGCCAATGCATGCCCAAGTGCACGAAGTCTAGCTCGATGGGAACTCCTTCTTGCCACTGATTGTATGGCAATGGCTGTTGAAGAGATGAAGAGTGACATGGAAGCGTCTGGTATGAAGTATTGTGGTATCATCTCAGATCATGGGCAACGAGGTAAACAAGATCACTTTGTTGTTATTGTTGTTTGGGCCGGCTTAGATGATGATGGAAACAAGACCCTCAAGTTCTTCTGCCCTAGCATTGACAGTGCTGGACATTCTACGGCGGAGGCTGCCAATGGAGTGAAGACAGTAATGGACCGCCTTCTTCATGATACAGACATCGAAGCCCATGTTATTACAGGTGATGCCGGTGGCGGTGGAGCCGTACAACACCTTTACAAGAAGCTTGTTGATATGGGTATCATGGATGATAATTGCAAGGAAGCTAACTGCTCTCTACACGGGTTACAGAAGGCATTAGAGAATGCGTCAAAGAAGACCATGGGCGATCAAGGTATGGGTTGCCGCTCTCCATTTCAGATGTTGTACTTATTTGCATCCTTAATGAGTTATTTAAAGGAAGATCGTGGATTGCAACACTTGGATACGATGTGGAAGAAAGTGTCTGAGCACTTACAAAACAACGAAGAATGGACAAATATCGGCCAGGAGATGATGATGCAGGCGTGGACGGAGTTTATTAATACTGTTGAAGCAGTGGCTTTAGAAGATGGAGACGAGGGAGGGGTTGGCGATCTTGAGAAGAGGTTGAGTAAGGCCCCACGTGAGATCCAAGATCCTGTATGGACTCGCTGGGCTTCGGTAAGTCGCCCGCTAATTGTTGGTATCCGTCCATGAATAATGACTTTGGTATCCTTTTTTTGCGACGAACACATCTTATGCACATCTCTCTTCCTCTCTTCTCTTCTCTTTGTATACTACCACCACAGACTGTTAAAACATGTGAAGTATTTCTTGACAACTACACTCAAATCTACTTCCTAGCTATTGCCTGCAAGACACACTTCAAGTCCAATAGCTATCCTTGGAAGCTATCTTGTGCTCTCCTCTCTCTTATGAATGAAAGAGCCGTGCCAGTGTTATCAGAAGATGATGATTTGGACGACTTTGTTGAAAGTTTCAATGAAGACAACGCCAGTGAAACCGCTACTGAAGTACCAACTCGCCATCCAATATCACCTACCTTCTACACAATGTTACTCTTCCACCGTGCCTTCTGTGAATATACATTCAATGACAACTTCGACTTCCTCAAGCGCAACGACCTATACTTCGGCAGCGGTACCTTTGGACAGTTAGCTCGCTTCATGCCCGTCCAAGTATATGTCATGCATAAGCAACTGGAGGAGCTCAAGAATGATGGCTGGAAGAATAAGAAGCCGTTTGAAAAGTATGTCGAGGCATTGAAGGGCATCCCACAAACAAGCGCCAACGAGGACAACAAGGCTGACCAGGCATTCTTTGAGGATATGTCTAAGAAATTCCTTTCAATCTATGAGAACACCCTCAATGATCATTTACTCAAACGATGGCGAAGTGAAAAACTACTTTGGTATGGACTTGGCGGAGATGAGAAAGTAGCTAAGGAGATGGCTGGGTGGCTACTCGACGCCAAGTTGAATGGTGGAGGTGTAGAAGTGAATCGAGACGGAGAAGAAGTTAATAACTCATCAACATACGATGACTTCACTCCTGGCGAGATTACACTATGCAAACAACACAACACGCCGAAGGGGCCGGTAAAGATCGAATTGGATGAGTGCATGAAGTGGTTAACTAATAAGAAGAAGACTCACATTATAATTGAGGAGGGTTTCATTGGCGAACATTGGGAGGATATTGAGAAAATGGCAATGGCACCCAACACAGTACGACTCTTTGATTATAAGGATGATGGTAAGACACTTGTTGTTTGTGTTTGTTACATTTTCACAAACATCTCTAACACATTTCATGCTCCATCCCTTCTCATTCAACATCACAAGGACGTAAGACGCGAACAATCGACAAGGATACATGGAATGGACACGACTACACTGGTCTATTGAAAGGCATATGGGGTCAAGTTGCAATCCACTCCAACCATCAACAACGTTGTGAGAACTATGTTCAGTTGGCAGCATTGATTGCTAAGACATTAGTAGGCGAAGCTCGTCGTACATGGCGTGCCATCATCATATCTACACTCATCAGACGATTCAATCAATGGGCAGTCGATAGGGCACGTAAGGAAGAGAAGGAGAGGGTGGAGAAGTTGAATAAGGTACAACAATTATTAATGGAACAAAATCTTCCACACAAGTTTCACAAAGTGAGGAGGATTGATCGTGTCTATGGCTCACAACGACTTGAATACTACATTGACTTCATTAGAAAGTTCTTGAAAGACAGGAAGATGATGAAGGAAACCATTAGCGAGGCGGATTACGATCGAATCAAAGATAGTATAGCAACAACAAAGAACAAAGCAAGTGCCGACGAACTACGCCACAAAACAACTGCATTTGAGGATAGTGTCAAGGAAGGATTACGACAATACAAAGCCGAGCTACCAAAAGGATTTAAGATGACGGCTGAGATGGGAGGCAAGTTACTTCTTTCGGTATTAACGGCAAAGGATGGATACACTGATCACATGATAGCTGAGTTCTTAGCACGCGATTTGCATACAAATAAAGATTTTATAGAAGTATACGGAGACGGACTTGATACTGCGGAGAAGATCGAGAAGAAGAAGAAACCACACGTCAACTTCTCAGTACTCAAGGCAGCAGTGAAGAAACATGAAGCAACAAAGGAAGCAGAAGATAACATATACAAAACAATCGACGAAGCATTGAAGAGTGTTAATGGAATAGTACCTTATTCAGAAGAATTAAAAGTTGTACACAGACGACAAACGGAAGTCATTGAAGAGCTACACTTAGAGTAAGCGTAGACAGTAGTATGGGGGACGATAACAAGTATATAAACACATATTTAAGACAAGAAGTAAATTAGTACATAATCTACCGACTTACAACTTTAAAATGTGAATATCTCAGCAACTAGAAATAAGTTCGTGACACTAAGACATACCACGAGATTGTATGTGCGAGTAGAGTTCAATACAACAACTTCCAACAACTTCTATCGGTTCAATTTTTATTTATACCGCGAAGTCGATTTACGCAATATTCCACGTGTAAAATTCAAAAATTGAAAAAGTCGTGATTTTATGAGAGTGCCGAAGGGTAAATTACCTTCTTAGATATTTCCTACAGAATTATGATCACAATTAATTCAAGGCTACTGAAACGTCACCGAAATACCTCTTTGTTATCATCTCAACTCTCTCTCATTTCGTTTTGTGATCTAAGTAAATTGTGGCGATAATAGGCGATAATTTTGGTATCCTCTGCCAAAGGCAGAGTGGCGGCTTACTTGTTGGTGAGTATTATTGCACTAGCGTATCGATATAACACTCCAATAATGCAGCGTATACTACCTCTAATATCGTCTGTAGGTCGGCGTTCTTTGGCCCAAAGAACAGCGGCGGCCGTACGGTTAAGACATACCATTACTCAAAATAATAATTTCTACACACAACCAACCACATACACATCACATCATACATTAAGAATGAGTATGATGTCTACTAATGCTCCACAACAATCAGATGATGATAATAATAGTTCTGAAGATGATGATGATAGTGCTGAATATGTTGAACCATCAGAACTCAATCCCTCGGGTAAGTGTGTGTTATGATATCTAATTCATAAACCTAATTTCTTTATTGTATTGCAATGTTCTAACACTGATTTCACACTTCATCATATCCACTCACAATAAAATAATATAACATCATGCAGTACTTGCAAACATATACAACCATCAAAGAGCATCCTACAATAAAGCAGTCTCTGTACTACGGAAACAATACTATGCAGAAATTGAACAACAACGTAAACGCGAGGCACGTCGTAAACAAATTGAAGAAGCTAAATTAAAACGTGCCGCATTAGAACGGAAACGTTTAAAAGCTATTAAATCTGCAAATAATGCACAACGACAATTAGATAAACAAACTGCACGACGTATAGAATGGGAGGCAGAATTAGCACAGACGCAGAAGGAACGTGAAGCCAAGAAGGAATTATATAAAATTGCACGTCAAAAGATTGTAGATGAGTTAGAAGCTGAGGCACACTTGTGGTTAACATCACGTGAGGAAGTTGAGAAGGCATTGGGTAATCCGATTGCCTCACAGATATTGTGGACAAGAGCGGGTGGATTAATCGGTGCTCCATCAGGACAGGATACAGGATTTGGTGATCACGGTGACTTTTGGAGATATGAATGTCACACATGGGATTCCCGGCCGACATACAAGGAACCCAAGGAAGTTATGTTGGAACAATTGGAAGAAATGGCATACCTACAGGCTAATAATGACCCCAAGTATTGGACGAAGGAGCGTGTAGAAGCAGAAGGGAGGAAGGAGCAACGTGCAAGATTAAGGGCAATTATTAGGGAAGAGGGACGTAGATCCTTATTGAATAAGCAACGTGACATGATGAGAGATATTTACGGTAATGACAAGGGTGATGATAAGAAGGGCGGGGGTAACAAATTACCGCCAACTGCAATGCCTGCTCCCAAGTTAGACTACTTGGCAGATTATGAGGCACAGGAAAGAGAGGGTATTGAAATACTCAAGCGTGATCCACGAAGATTCTTTATATTTGAAAGTGATTTACCTAATGCAAGTGATGGATTGGGTGGGGCATTGAATAGTACGGGCGAAGATGGGGAACAGGATACATCGGGTGCATCGCTTGGGCGGCCAGTTGGATTACGTAATCCCTTCTTTAATGATAAACCCACTGCATTCCCTCAGCGTATGGGACGTGATTTACCAGCGGATACACGTACTGAGAAGGAGAAGAAACGTGATGAACGACAAGAACGCATGAGAGCAGCAGCTGAAGAAGCGGCACTTGCTGCCAAGAAGGGGGCATCATATGAAGTTGCCATGGCCGCCGAGGAAGATTTGGAGGATGGTTCCGAAGATGTTGATTACGACGCTGCAGAGGAAGATGCCGAGAAAGAGTTGTGGGAAGGACAGCAAGATGAGTGGGGTGAGATGGATAAGAAGGTGTTTAATATGACTCCACCCAGTCAACGTGTCACACCTGAGGAAGTTGATTGGATTATTGAGCAGTTAAAGGCCAAGACAAAGGTTATGTCAGAACGTCTTGAATTTGAGGATAAAATTCGAAGGAAAGAGATGGAGAAGAGCATGAGTAGTGATGCAGTTACAAAACCTATTGAAAGTATTGATGAGTTGGATAGATATGTCATGGAGGGATTAGGGTATGATATGGAGAAGATGGAAGCTTTGGTTAGAGAATTGACTCCTGAACAATCACTAGCGTTGGAAAATATTGACTTTACAGGTCGTGTGGGCATTACAGCAGAAGTGATGGCGAGCGAGTTGAGAGTTGTGCCCGGATTGACAGAAGAGCAAATTACATCGCTGGTTGAAATGGAACTGTCACTAATGACTGATGAGAAACTTGCAAATGTGAACAAGATGGTAGTGTAAGGAATTAAACTGTACTCTTAAGCTTTCTGATAAAAGTGTATTAGCTAGCTTTAGTATGCACACTTTGCTTTTGCTACTCCAAGCCGTCGGTTGGCAAGATCGAAATAGATTTCTTTATCTAACATTGCGTTGCTTCCTAGAACAACACCATGTGGTTCATCAACATATATGCGGCTAATGAACCCTCTCTTTCCTTCCCATTTGTCGGGTGTTGTTATCTCAGTTGCATTGACCATCTCTCTTTGTCTAGTGGCATCTACATCTTCCATGTATGCACGAGGAGTTATTTCCCATTGTACGCCTCCGTCTAATTCAAAAGTTATCACTGGCAGTTCATTGAATTGTTCATAAGTGTACATTTGCAATCTATTATTGTATTGTCGTTTGGTTATACGCTCCCACGCAAATATGAATGGCTTTGCTACTTTCCACGAGATAAATGTGTCTGTTGTCCCAGAATCTACTATCGTTCCTTTGTGATCATTGACATAGGGTAGAATACTCTTTGGTAGCTTGTGCTTGCCAACTGATATAGATGTTACAGATACTGTATAATACCAAACTTGTTGCTTTGAAAATGGTGTAAATTGCATTGGAGATAGACGCTTTTCTTTCTCTTGATTGGCAATCCCTCCAATAGCTATATGACCACCCTTCCTATTTAAGCAAAGTGAGAATGATTCATGAGATATGGTACCCTGTCCATACCATGTTCCTACTAATGTCTGAGTGTACATCGACAAGCCCATGATTCCGTCAGCATACTGTGTCTTGAAAAGACCGTGCTCTGATACTTGGCAACCAAATGTAAAGGGCGTTGCAAATTTGGTATGTGCTTCTATACTTTGTTGTTCATCATCTAAACCCAACCATATCTTATCCTGCACTTCAAACGCCTTCCAACTGGATCCCTCAGTATATCTTTGATCTATACCACACTTGTTATTCATGCACGAAGATGGGAATAGATTTCTCTGAGTTTGTTGCATCTGTTGTTGCTTTGTACTACCTCTCAAACTAGGTCCATCTCCACTATTACCACCAATACCATCACTGGCCATATAATCTTCTAATGGAAAATCAGCTTGATTTAGTTTGCAATTGTTACAGTCAACTATCTCATGTGTCGAACTGTTTTGTAAATGATATTGAGATGAAGCGTGTATGCCACAATCTGGACAGTGTGGTTCACAGGGAAATGCGGTAAGACGAGATCCTGTATCAACTATTAATGTCTGACGTTGTGGTGGTGTTCCAATGTATAAGTAGGCGTGATGTGTTCCTGACTTAGCATGAAGTGGATATATCAAAGTTGATATTTGTGCAGTTTCATTTATGGTAATGAGTTCTGTAAGAGTTCGTGGTGCAGGTCGCAAGTTATTGTTCTCATTATTTATTTTGTGATTGTTACTTGATTGCTGTTTATGCTTGTTTGCAACAGCAGTATTAATCAAAGCGTTTTGCAAAGGTGAAAGATTATGTGCCTCGGAGTTTTGATGTGAGAATGTGACAAGCACATGTGTCCATCGTAGAGTCATGGAACATACAATAAATATTACTAACGGAGGTATGAATCTACCCATACCACTACGCCTTCTTCTACTACCAAACTGCATTATAATATACTAAAACCAACTATACTTATAAAATAACAAAGTGGTGCATATCTTATGTTTGTGTTGTGTTAGAATAGAGTTCGGCCTAGATCAATCAGTCGGTAAATAATGTAAACTAATGCAATATATGAGCACAAGGCACCTACGAGTTGTCTCCAGAGTGGCAGCCGGATATGAGTATACTTTGATAGAGCTCACTAGTTATGGCCAAGTGAACTATGAGAGTACAAAGGCAGATACTTAGCAATAATTTTCTCACAAACCGATCTTTTAAGTACTTACCTCGCCTTACAAGAGTTGATTGTGAATTGTGTAAGTAGGTATCGTAAAGAGTTGAATAGAAGTTGCAAAGAGAATATAATACCTAATCAATCAGTATCGGCCATGTTCCGTATCTTGAGGTTCTCTGTGATGAGTTCATCCCGTCAACAACAACATACGGCGGGGGGAGGTCGTCGCGCCGCATACACATTAAATCATCTCAACACAACAATTGCAAATCGAAAAATATCTTTGTCAAGTTCTTCGGCTTCGGTATTTCAATATCCTACAAATCAATATCGTATGATGTCAGGTACCTCGTCCACAAGCAAAAGTAAATGTCCGAGTACAGGTAAGTACTATATGAATGTTATGTATATCGTATTAATTATGCATAACAGCTTTTTTAGTTGGTAGCATCAGGAGAGTGCATTAACTATTTCATGTGCATATCATATGCATAATTAATATTAATAATGTTATTATCTCTGACGATACCACACTTTCTCCGTACAATAACACAGGGACTCCTCTATTAACTCCTGCGGGGTCACTATTTGATCATGAAACTATAATGAATCCAACTACATTTGCATCTGATAATGATCATGAATGTGAATTAGATGTAATTTTACTGCCCAAAGATGATGAAAACTTGACGGAACATATTGAAGCGCCGGAGAGTGATTTCTTCTTTATACCACAAGTAAAGTTACATGATGGAGATGGTAGTCAAAGAAAAAGAGTGTTGGTGTTATGTACGGGTGGAACTCTAACAATGGCACCGAATCCAGAACAGGATGGGGCATTGTCTCCGGTGCCCGGAGCTCTCACAGATTTTCTTAAATCAATGTTGGAGCTGACTAATGATAAGATGCCAAAGGTTGTAGTGCATGAGTACAGTCCTCTTTTGGATAGCTCTGATATGGGTCCAGCTGATTGGCAAGTACTTGCGAAAGACATCAAGGCCAACTATTTACACTTCGATGGCTTTGTTGTATTGATGGGGACTGATACGATGGCCTATACAGCTACGGCACTTTCGTTCATGCTCGAGAACTTGGGCAAACCAGTTGTCTTCACTGGTAGTCAAGTGCCCATAGCAGAACCACATTCAGATGCTCGACAGAACTTGATAATGGCTTTGATATTTGCAGCTCGAGAACAACCAATTTGTGAGGTTACAATCTTCTTCCATGATAGATTGCTTCGTGCTTGTCGTGCACAGAAGGTCAACTCTGGAGAGTTACATGCCTTTGATTCGCCTAATATGCAACCATTAGCCACAACAGGGATTGCAATTAAAGAGAACGATCACTTATCTCTACCGCCTGCAAGAGGCGTGTTGCGAGTACACACACGAATGGATACTAGGTTGCTTGCGCTTCGATTGGTACCGGGTTTCGATGATCAAATACTTCGTCATACAATTGAGTCGGGAGCTGAATCTGGAAGCTTGCGAGCCTTGGTTTTACAATTGTATGGAACCGGAAATGCCCCTGCCGTCAAGAAAGACTTTATAAACTGCTTAAAGAGAGCACACGATCTTGGTATATTGGTTGTTGCATCTACACAATGTCACCAAGGCAGTGTCATGATGGGTAAGTTTCCAATATTCACAGTTTGTATTGATATGCTCTTTTTTGGCACTGATTGAGTATATATACTTCTCTCTCATAACTCTACAAACAAAGGACACTATGCGACGGGTAAAGCGCTGGAAGAAGTTGGTGTGACGTCCTCAAATGATATGACTCTCGAGGCCATCAGCTGTAAAATTGCATACCTAATGGGGAGAGGAGACCTTAATAGGGATGAAATAGCAAAGTTGATGACAGTATCGGTGAGAGGAGAAGCACATACCAAATTTGCAACGCCCTTTACATTTGGTTGCCAAGTATCAGAGCACGGTCTTTTCA
>Ga0214479_100785_pt1 | contig 16388 bp, 11 predicted proteins | sample M1_20Mar14CPVII9_5_FD_165054 | JGI IMG/M metagenome (GOLD analysis project Ga0214479, IMG submission 165054) | Marine eukaryotic communities from Monterey Bay, California, United States - M1_20Mar14CPVII9sort6BwellE14 | ecosystem: Environmental > Aquatic > Marine > Unclassified | place: USA...
TGATTTCCTGCCGACTTTCAGGCAATGTTTGGCCATCAAGTGGGGGTATAGCAGCATGTAGGTTGTTGAATAGTGGTTGTTTGGCAATGTATAGGTGTATAACAAGTTGATGAACACTCCCAGCATAATTGTAAGTCCATCCATCATACTTTTACAGCCACATGTTGGCGGGTTTCATGCCTCAGATCAGGAAAAAATCTTGATTTCCTGCCGACTTTCAGGCAATGTTTGGCCATCAAGTGGGGGCATAACAGCATGCATGTTTTTGAATAATAGATTGTTAGGTGTATAATATGGTCAATAACACTCCTGTTATCTTTCTATTCATGCTACTGGTCTTACTGCCCCATGTGTTTGGTGGTTGTTTTTTGTGTGCAGCCTCAGCCGTCTGCAAGTAAATTTCTTACCAACAACTTCATCAATGTTTGGCCATCCAGTGTGATGTTATATGGTGTTATATCATATTTTGTTGCTCATATGTTTGTTGTTTGGCATTGGCGGGTGTATAACAAGGCAAATCTGTTGGAGAGAAATTTGTGAGTATGAAGTTAGGATTAAGAGGGTACTCAGTGAGCTTGTACAGAGTACAAACCGGTACACTTGTTCATAGTACGCTATCATAAAAACTTAAAATCTCAATCTACATAATCGAATCATTGTCTTCTTTGGATTGGATGTTATACATATACGCTTTCAAAGGTGAGAGTTTTATGTATTGTTATTGTTAATGCTTGGTTTGTGTAATACTTTACATTCCAGTAGTCGTATCACACTATTTACAATTTACACGATATAGGAATTATTTATCATAATTTTGCTTCTTGTTAATGTTACGTATTGTGATATGCGGCACGGGTTTATTAGATAAGGTTTCTTATAAATATGAATGCTGGGATGATAAATTTGGTTAATCCTATTGATGTCTTTCTTTTATTAAGTACTATAAGCCCTGCTAAATTGACCTTAGGGTCAGAAACCCAAAATTCACAAAAATTAAAAAATAAATTGCCACTACCCCCACAATCGATATCTTGTCGACAACTCCTACACCATCTATATTGATGATACAAAGCTGTAAACATACCCACTAGACCAACTTTTCACGCTGATTCCAATAATAAAGCCGCCATTGAACGAATCTGGCTGTATAAAGAGCCCTAGGTATGTTTTGCAAAAAGTCATTTTTATGCATGATGTTGGTATCTATTGTCAAGAAGAGGTGGTAGGACGACGGATATAGCGTCTGATACCCTCATAACATGCTCCTAAGATCAGAATTGATCGGTGGATTCATTTCTGTGGCCGGTTTGGTATATACATGATTGTGTGAGGCGCTATATATCCGCCAAAATATTGCTTCATATTCTAAGATTTTGTCTCACGCAACTTTCTAACTCTTTACTCTATTCTCTTCATACATCAGGTATAAATCATAATGCAACACATTGGTTCTAAGATATTTGATGTTGATAGTAAATCTAATAATACTTATAGTTGCATATGTGGTGATGATGATTGTGCTAAACTAACACTATGCTTCCAGAGTATAGGTGATGCACGAGGAGGAATGTTTGCATGCCCTACATTGGGTGGCACTAGAGATGCAGCAGTCAAGAAGTTCAAGTTGAAGCGTGCTTGCGTTCATCTGCAATTAGGGGAAACAAACTATGAACAATATGGTACTGTGGATACAAGAAATCGAAGTATAAAGACCCCTTCTCCACCCAAACGATCACGGAAGGCAAAGAAGAAGGAACAAAAATCTCCTGAGAAAGAGAGGAAATTTATTGCTGCACATCACTTCCATCCGGCGGTAATTCAACATCTTGTTGTTGATAGAAAGATTAATTATTCTGATCGTCTATCTGTGAAGTGGATTAAGGATATTGGTTTATTCATGAATGGATATACGAATACTGACATATTCAAGAAGGAACATGGTAATAAAAAGGAAGATTGTTTTGTCCCCGTACCAAGTTACAAAATGAAACATGCATGGAGTGATTACCAAATGGCAGCAACTCGTCATCAAATAAATGATTTAATAAAGAGCTGCACAGATTCACAGTATGGACATTCACATCTTGCCAAACGAGGGGAGGATAATATACTTGAGCCAGTTGATAAGATGGCAAAGCCATCGCCCGCCGAACCAGAAGATTTGCAGCGTGCCGTTTGTATATTAGCAGATAATGTCCATGAACTCAAATTAAGAAATAAACAATTACAAGATGAATTAAATCGGGATGACAGTAAGAATAGACATAAGATCATTGAACAATCGTCTAAAGAAAAAGGGCACGGACTAACTCGTATGGGTATATCAAGTGACATCTTCCACAAAAATAATCCTAATGTTGCTAGGATACATTTTAGATTTGAAGATACGGAGGTTGGTAGTAAGTTATCATCATGGGATATTACGAAGGGGTTCTTAAATGCCATGTTTGGTGTGGTTCATCAAGAGCCAACATATGATATGATCAAGGACGAAAAGGGTCGGACAAAGAAGTTGACTAAGTTTGAAACGTGCCTTGTTGCATTAATGTTCTTCCAAAATGCATACGAGCACGAATTTATTGGTGAGATATTTGGTGTGCATAGGAATATTGTATCGAGATGTATCAAGTTCTGGGCTCCACACTTCCGAGAGGTTGGACAGCAAATGGCACGACATACTCTTTCTAAAGAGTTCCGAGACAAGTGCTACCCTCAATCTTATATTGATTTGAACTTCACTCCTCCTGTTGCCACTGTTGTTGACGGCACCGATGTTCTCATTGATTCAGTACGCACTGATAGGGTAATATATACTCTATCTAATAGTAATAAGGTTAAAGCATCAGCTGTGAGAGGTGTCACTTGGTCTCTTCCTATGGGGCTGATTGAAGAATTCACGGATCCTTTTCTTGCTAGAGGAAGTGAAAAGGCTATTGTCAAGCTTTGGGCGGCACATGGCAGGTTCAGAGATCTGCCTCCTGAGTATCTGATATCAGGTGATAAGGGATTTGACGGGACAAGTGGATTCTATCCAAACTATAATCCTGTTATCCATCCGGCGTTCTTGACGGGTGGGAATGGTTTTCAATTCACCGAAGAGCAAATTGATTGGAATAGAAAAGCATGTGAGATGAGGTATACAAGTGAGGTAGTATTCTCTAGATTCAAGAGATATGCTGGACTTGGTGGTATTGTTCGCCGTCAACAATTCCCTTACTTGTCTGATATGTGGTCGTGGGCACATGGTATGGCAAACTATTATAATTGTTTACAAGAGCCTGCTAATAACGAATACTTCCCAGAGTCTAAGTATAGTAGAAAGAAGTAATAACTTTTAATTACTATCTTCTTCTCCTTCTTCTTCATTATCATCATCTGTATAGTCTTCGTCATCACTAGAATTTTGCTGTACATAATAATAATTGTCTCCGTCACAGCCATACTCACCCGGACTGTCTTCATCGTCGTCATCGTCGTCATCATCTTTGGTAGCAAAATAGATCTCTGCATATGGATCGGACATGTGATTTGTAATGTCTTGATTGTGTACATTGTCATCACCTATCCCCGCTAGATACTCTTCACAGACATATCCATACAGTGTCTTTGGCTGTTTATCTTGTCGAACTAACGAAGCAATGTTTGTCATGCGGATACTCTTTCGTACGTTGTATGCAGCAGTAGGATTCAGTGTAGCCGCTTTGACACATGCATTAAGAGACTTGTCAGTACCAATTCGATGCCCTGCACCACGTAAGGAAATTTCATTGCACCACCGTTTAACTTCATCACAAACATCGATGGTGGGAACTTTCTTATCCTCTTGCATTTCTCTCTCATTCTCCTCCTCAAGATCAATATCATTACGTGTATCCTCGTCTGTTGTTTCTTTATCCTTAGACGACGATGCTTCTTCTTTTAAACCTCGTTCAACTTGATAATCCTTTGTGTATATTGCTGGATAGGCATAGCTCACAAGATGCAATTGAGTTGCAACTTTATGTATAGATATAGGCAACCGCTCTATCAACATATCAAAGTCAATGTCTACTCCGAAGCAATTACGGATCGCCCACAAAAGTAGTACAGCTCCTCCTCTATGTGCACAATCAGGCAAAACCCCAACTGGACAACCACATAATGAATACGGAGTAGGTGATAGAATCCATCCATTGACAGTCTGTTCGAATACTAGACGTGTTGAGTAAATCTTTCCTTCCGTGCCAAGTCCCTTTTGGGATGGAGCACAACTAATCTCAACAACGAAGAAAGTACTATCAGGCAATAGCTCTGCCTTAAAGTCAGATGATACTTTGATATCCCGTAAATCATAGCTTCCTCCCATTAGGTGCTTGAGACATCTCGTGCGTTTTGAGTTGTGTGTATTAGAGAAGAAAGTCTTCATGAACTCATCATCATCAAGACATAGACACTTATCTCCACGGATTTCGTCCAGCATATCTTGTCTTGTCTTCCATTCTACATTAGCGGTAGTTGGCTGCACTATAGAAGTAGCTCGGTACCCCCCACCTCCTCTTAGAACAAAGTGTGGCAGTGCATCTGTCTTATTCTTACGTACCAATCTAACCATCGTCTCCATCTGCTCACGATCCAGTTCACAAGTACTACAGCCTCGGATAGATAGCCACAACTCAAGCTGCCTTGTTGTAATGAACTTCAATGGTACTGCATTAAAGTCAATTATAGCACCGGGTGATACTTTTTGTGGGGGGTCACTTGAGTTGTACTGATCCTCAACACAATCAATATCCTTGCCCGTACGAACATACTTGCCATCTGCACCACCGACGTCGAAGAATTGTCGATATGATGGAGCATCAGCATCATTTGCATTATCGTGTCCCTTTCTAAGTTCTTGACTTGGTATGAAACCGAGCATTGGATTATCCTCCCGTAGCGTATAGAAGTCGTCACCCCGCTCGGATACTTCTGCCGACATACTACCCAACTCAATAGCATATTCTCCGAGCTTGAGAGCATCTTTTGGCGTCATATCTTCTTCTGTTGGTACAATAATGAATGCCGGTGCATGTTTCCAATAGTTGATAGACTTTTTTAACTTTTCTGGGGTGTCATGATTAGATATGTAATGGTTCCTATACTGCTCCTTTGCATCTTCCGATTCAAGAGCTAGATACGTATGCATTATGTTAGCACATGCAGCTCTCCCCTCACCCATCTTTCCCTTTGGTATATAATCAGTACCCAACATATTAATGTAGAAGAGTAAATCATCATGACAAATTGTTTTATTTGGGTGACGGAACTCCTTTGGCAACACTTCTTTTGTTAGCTTGTCATAACTCATCATCTTTACCTTTCCCAATTTGTTAACAGATTTGAAGACTCGTTTGATCCCATGTGCTAATATGTCCGTGTCAATTGAGTCTACTGCATCAATAATGCCTTGTGTTTGTAATGCAGCAAACTGACTATCAGCTTCAAAGGGTGCACATATAACAATATATCGTTCCTCCCTAGCCGTAACAATAACTTCATTTGTGATATCTTCACGGGGCATGATTAGTGCCTTCCTTAACTTGTTTACCTCCTCAACTGTATACTTGTCTTCATTCTTATATGCATCATCCAATTTAGTTTGACATTCAATTGTATCTTCCTTTTTAGAATCATGCCGCAGTGCATGCTCTTCATCTTTTAATGGATGAGAAGTACCATCTAAGACATATATTACGTCATATTTATTTCTCGTGTAGATTTTTGCTCTCTTAATGCATGATGTTGCCACAGATGTTACAGGCACCCTTGGAATAGAATGATACTCTGATAATACCTTACTATTCAACTTCGGATTACAGAGTGATTTATATGCCCATACAGATATATCAACTGCAACAACTGGGCGGTAGTCACTCGACTCGTTCTTCTCTTTGATTATCTTCTCTCGTTGAACACGAAGTGATGTGTCAATAGAACTGCTCTTACTAAACAGCTCAGTGCCTTTCTTTATACCCATAATAACTATTATCTGTTTTGCTGATGGATATGATTAATTGTTTGTGAATAGAGTATACAAATACATCTTAATCCATTTGAGAGAAGTAGCGAGTGTGAGAGACAAAATTTGCAATATTAAGCAATATTTTTGCAGATATACAGCGCCTCACACAGCCATGTATACAACAAACCGGCCACAGAAATGAATCCACCGATCAATTCTGATCTTAGGAGCATGTTATGAGGGTATTAGACGCTATATCCATCGTCCTACCACCTCTTCTTGACAATAGATACCAACATCATGCATGAAAATGACTTTTTGCAAAACATACCTAGGGCTCTTCACACAGCCAGATTCGTTCAATGGCGGCTTTATTATTGGAATCAGCGTGAAAAGTTGGTCTAGTGGGTATGTTTACAGCTTTGTATCATCAATATAGATGGTGTAGGAGTTGTCGACAAGATAATCGATTGCGGGGGGAAATTGCTATCTATTTTAATTTTTGAGAATTTTGGGTTTGCTGACCCTAAGAGTTGGTCCAGCGGGGCTTATGGATGAATAATATAATTTCAATCGATATTCATATGGATAAATATTTCTTATTATTATGCGGCATGGATGGATTAAAAAATACTATGTGTCTTATCTTTATTACCATCTCACCAATAATTTAATACTCTCTTACAGTGCCAGCAAATATCTATTATACAGTGTCGATATAATTATTCATTATGGACTATTATCATCAAGATCGAGAGACACTTGGTGACCTACCATTTCTTAGTAGTTCACACTTTGGTTCCCTTGGTAATGATTATTGGAAGGAACGAGGATTTAGCAGTTCTATGAACTGGCGTGGTAATGGATATCGGGGTTGCCCAGAGGATTTAGAACGGCTACAGCATTTATTACATGAACAAGGAAGGAAGCAGGACGGAGAAGAGGATTACCCATACGAAGCGGGAGCGTACACGGATAGGGCAGATTGGCAACAAGTTCCTATTCATACTGAGAAGCAACATATTGTTACAGTGGTATCAAAGTACAAGCCTCGCTTTAGACAAAGTGAAAGTAATGATACGATTCCATATCACGAAGATCTACTCCCTCGATGGGAAGCGTTTGCAACAGCATTGAAGGGAAGGACACAGTTACAGGGGCTTGAAATTGACAATATCATTCTTCCTCCTTCCTCCTTTTTAACGAAGAAAATGTTTGCAGCTTTGAGCAAAAACACAAATCTAATCAGTCTACAACTCAGTAATTGTGGATTGGATGCTGATGGGATAACATCTATTAGTAAATTCTTGAACAAGAAGAGTAGTTCGTCGTTAACCAACCTGGACATTTCATCGAGCGCGATGACTTTAAAGGCTGCCAAATCTCTTGCTTCGGCAATAAAAAAACACAAAGAACTTTCCTTCGTAAATCTATCCAAATGCAGCCTAGGAGAAAGTCAAGATGTATTATCTGTATTGCTTGATGGTTGTGGGGGGTTAGAAAATTTAGTGTTAGATGATAATAGTATCAACTCTGAGGAAGCGGTAGCACTCGTGTCAGCTTTTATTACCGATAACAACACTCTAACCGTATTGAGTATGTACAAGAACAATCTTGGTAATGAGAATGCCAAAGTATTGGGTAAAGCTCTGAAGAACAATACAATGCTCAGCCACCTTTGTCTAGGTTTAAATCAACTCGACCTACCCTCTATCATAGGAAGTAGAAAGGCAACCCAGAATTTGACAGCTATTGATTTGAGCGGTAAATGGTGGTTAGACATTACTTACTGGTCGGAAGAGAATAGAAAGGCTGCTCGTCAAAGTCAAAACAAGATCAAGATGCCGGGTGTGAAAGTATTGTGCAAGTTATTGTCTAGAAAAACCTCAGCTCTCGTTGATCTAAACTTGTCATCTATCGGCATGCCTTCACGGGCTTCAAAGTTTCTTGGTCCGGCAATGAAGAAGAACAAGACCCTTCAGCACTTATATCTAAGTGACAACTCATTCAATAACAACTCCGTGCCTCATTTTGTGGATGCCTTACGCAATAACACAACACTACTCACACTTGATCTCTCAAAGAACAATATCACTGTGGATAATGGCAGGTTAGCATTATTGAGGGGCGCCTTGTTGGATATTTCAAGTCTCCAGGCAATTGGAGAATCTAATCACACGGTTGCACTGACGATGGGCAAGAAATTGAAGAATCATATCACCAACGAAGTGGAGATTCGAAATATCAACATGTTGGATGTTTCAGAAGGGGAGAAGATCAGGCTCAAGGTTGTATTTGCAATGTTTACCCTGGAGACAGAATTGTTCACCCCCCGTGCATTTGAAGACCTTCCGCTTGAACTTATGCCTCGTCTACTTGAGATTGCTCAACAAGAGATAGGCTTTAAGGGATATGGCAAAGGTGTCACCAAGAGGAAGTCAAGGGGTCGAGGAGTTGAGGACCCTACGTTACAAAGAATGTATGATGTCATTATGGGATGGAATACGCCCCAGCTGTTCATTCGAGGAGCTGGCAAGCTGAGGAAGAAGAAGAGGAAGCGTGTGCCAGACGAGGATGAAGATTGGAAGCCCAACAACCGAGGCTCTGGCTGGTAAATCACTTGTTCATTGGATGGACATATGGTTGACTGATATGGGAATTTGATTCTAATTTTGGCTGTGCTTCAGATTAGATACACTAGGGCTTACTATATATAATTCATACTAAGTTTGTTTTGCTATGAGATCCGTTATGACTTTAGACTTACTCTTGGCTTTTCTTTGTTGTTCTAGAATCTACCACTCTCCAATATGCTGCCAACGCACTACCCAAACAGCTATGAGCTGTAGCACTAAGAGCACCCGGTAAATATGATATAGGATCTGCCCCTATCGATCTTGCCAAGACAACAGCCAATGCACTATTCTGCATTCCCGTTTCTATAGATATCGTTCTAGCAGTGCGTTCTGAGAATCCAAACACCTTTTTAGGCACCAAGTATCCAGCTGCAAAGCCTAGCGAATGTGTCTGATCAATAAAGCAGAATAGTATTAGTACATTTGTGCGAGAGCAAGTGAAAAAGTCACATGGATAAGGCAACATACCAGAAGGACAGACAGTAAAATCAGAAGCGGCAGAGATAATGCTGTACCACCCATCCACATTGATGAGTTTGCAGATACAACACCTCCACATATAAGTGAAACTAATACGACACTTGCAAAAGGAGTGAATCTTGAAACCCATTTACAGAGCTTTGGCATATATTCATTCAGCATTACTCCCAATGCTACTGGTGCCAATACTACCTTTGCACAAGCAACACATAAGGCCATACCACTAACAGGGACTGTACTACCAATGATAAACTTTGTAAGTAACGGTGTGATCAGACTTGCTAATACTGTACTGCAGGAAGTAAGCAATACACTCAATGCAACATCTGCCCCTGCAATTAAGCTCACTAAGTTGCTAGCAGTGCCTCCCGGAGAACATCCTACTAATACCAAACCCAGAAACAAATGTTTGCCTACATCTGGATATGGTAAAAGTAATGATCGACCGACAGTAGATGCAGCAAGTGGCATTAACATAAACTGGCATAATACACCAATAGGTATTGACGTTCTTTGTTGTTTTGATGTTATTATATCTGTAAAGTCTGATCTTTCTAATGTCATACCTGTGCCAAGCATTACTCTGTTGAAATTAATACGTGCATAAGATATTTTGCATGAGATATTATGCTCAGATATGCACAAAATACGAGCATAAGATATGCGCATAAGATATGCACAAAATGACATATGAAATAAATCTTAGGTGACAACTACTTACGCAGACAACATGATTGTTATATAACTACCATTATTTACCCAATTTAATGTTTTAGGAATGTACGAGCCGAGAATTGCCGAACCTAAGACGAAACATGGAAATAATGATGTCAATTTTGAGAGTATTCTATCAATTGTATTTATTGATGAAGTAGTAGATGTATCTTCGGGGGAGACAGATATAGATTCATTATCAGATGATGACATATGCAATGAAATACTATTTCTTGATTTGCATTTAGATCCATGATATGATTGCAGTTGTGTTGATGGCTTACTAAGATGAAGTAGATGTATCGGTGTCAATGATAAAGATATTATAGAGCTCTGAGAAGTTGGATGCGACGGCGTCTGACGAGGAGGAGAGGAAAATGACCGGCATGTTGTGATGTTATACAATAACACCAACGTGGTTATAATTATACTCTTTATCATGCTGATGGAGGTAAGAAGAAGGTGGTAGTAAAACGAAAAACCGGGGAGATGGGGAGGTGATTGCAAAATAAAGGGGAGTAAAAAGATATGGTATCTTTTCTCAAACGGCCTTCAACTTGATGCTATGACACATTGACCTAGAGCTTCTTCTCATCTATAAGTGGTTACTCAATTGCAATAACTAACAAAAGATAATATATAATAATAATGGTTCGTCTATCAAGAGCTACGGCGTACATCCTAGGATGTACATCCGCTGTCACATCAGCATTTCATCTTCCTTCTTCTACAACACAACATTACACTCATATCTCATCTACTCCCTCATCATCATTATATGCAACAACTGTAGCACCGCCATCAGATACAGACTTTAAATCAGAATCAGCTAAAAAACAAATAGGTAATGACTCATTCCTCAATCAAGATTTAATGGCTCGTGCACAGAATGGACCAGGCAAACAAAACTCGGAAAAGTTAAAAATTGGTATAGTCGGTGCTGGATTGGCCGGTATGGTGGCTGCAATGGACTTGGCCGATGCAGGACATGATGTAGAAATGTTTGAATTACGTCCTTTTGTTGGTGGAAAAGTAAGTTCCTGGAAAGACAAAGATGGTAATCACATTGAGATGGGATTACACGTCTTCTTTGGTTGTTACTACAACTTATTTGGTATTATGAAACGTACTGGATCATTTGATACCGAATTACGTATTAAGGAACATGTGCATACATTCGTTAATGAAGGTGGGAAGTTAGGTGCATTAGACTTTCGTTTTCCAATAGGCGCGCCTGTTAGTGGTCTACAGGCATTTGCAAAGACTGAGCAATTAGGATTGGAAGATAAGTTTCATAATGCTTTACGATTGGGTACCTCGCCTATTGTTAGGGCATTAATTGATTTTGATGGTGGTATGGATATGGTCCGTGAGTTGGATGATATTACATTCACTGAATGGTTTACCCAGTTGGGTGGCAGTAGAGGATCATTAGATAGGATGTGGGATCCAATTGCATATGCATTAGGGTTTGTGGATTGTGATAACATCTCGGCCCGGTGTATGTTAACTATATTCATGTTGTTCGCTATTCGAACTGAGGCAAGTGTATTACGAATGTTGGAGGGTAGTCCACAAACTGGATTACATGATCCTATTCTTAAATATTTGGATGATCGAGGTGTTACCGTGAATACATCTACTGGATGTCGTGAAATTGTTTATGATACCGATGAGAATGGTAAACCTACACGTGTTACCGGGATTAAGGTTGGATCGAAGGAAACACTGAAGGAATATGATGCTGTTGTTATGGCATTGGACGTACCGGGTATTAAGAAGGTATTACCCCAATCCTTCCGTGATAACTTCCCCATGTTTGATAATATTTACAATTTGGATACTGTCCCAATTGCTACCGTTCAAGTACGATTTGACGGATGGGTTACTGAAATGGAAGATGAAGCACGTATGATGGATATTTCAGGTGACCAATCAGATGGTAAGGGAGGAGGGATTGATAACCTCCTATATTCGGCTGATGCAGAGTTTTCATGCTTCGCTGATTTGGCACTCACATCCCCCGGAGAGTATTATAAGGAGGGAGAAGGCAGTCTTATCCAGGCTGTTTTTGACGAACGAGCATTCAGTCGATCTGAGGAACAGATTGTAGAAGATTGTATTGCACAGCTCAATAGCTTATTCCCCTCGAGTCGAAAGCTCAAGTGTACATGGAGTAATGTTGTTAAGCTCGGTCAATCTCTATACAGAGAAAAGCCTGGACAGGATAAATTCCGTCCCAAGCAGGCCACGCCCATATCCAACTTCTTCCTAGCAGGTAGTTATACATATCAAGACTACTTAGATTCAATGGAGGGTGCCACTCGTAGTGGATTGATGGTAGCTGATGAGATTATCGCAAGAGCTGATGGACCAGAGGGTCTCAAGGCACAATCGGCCAAGGCAAATGCTGCCAAGGAAGAGAGCGAAGAAGCTGCTCCAGCTAAGAGAAAGTTAAAGGTTCCATTCTTTGCATCGGCATAGGTAAGCGTCTGAATAGGTAAATGGAAGAGTGTATCTGTGAGGCTAAACAAATAATCTACATGTTACATAGAGAGTTAGACCACACACTGGTCTCAATTCTTCTTCTTACAACTCCACTACTTGTACCTATTCTCTGCTTGTACAGTTACAGTGCTACCAATATGAAAAGCATAAGGTAAGGTCAATACGTACAATGTCAAATTAAACAACTAACAGAACCCCCCTTTAGCGGGAGAAGGTAAAAAGTGCAAATACATACACCAACTAACCTCTACGATAGGGCTTATTGGCGTGATATGTAATGATGGTATGATGCGCCTCCATTAATGTAATATTATAAAATAACTCCCTTTTTAAAAGATCCATAATATCCATCAAGTAAGGACATAGGCAACAAATAAACAATCAATACAACATCAACTCAAACCAATATATAATAAATAATGAGTGGCGACGGCAACATCAGTAGCAAAGATTCTCCCGGAACAACCAACTTAAGTGATGATTCAGGAGATGCTGCTGCAGTACAACAACAAGTAGATGAGGCGATACTCATAGCCGAATCACCTAAGCGAAACATTAGAGAAGAATTAGGGTTTAATCAAGATGATGACAATGAAGATGGTGCACGTACAGCGTTTGCAGTACCTAGCACAGCGGAAGAAATAGAGGGTGAGACATCACATAATGTGAATGTACCCATCATTTTGTTTTGCAATTGTTCTTCTTCTAACTTTCTCTAACATATGTTATATAATTTGCTTACAATATTGTAAATTTGCTATAATTTGCTTGCAATTATAATAAAGAGGCAAAAGTACGATGGGGAGAGAATACTTGGCAAATGAAGGCGTTGAGATTTATCAATTCAGATTTAGTACAGCGATTATTGGTTGGGCTACTTGTGATAGACGTTTTTATATTATTGGGAGAGCTAGGTATGTGTTTTCTATGATATGTCGACATATCACTGCTCTATCATTTGCTAATAATGATTTGATTCTACAGCCATTGACGCATTTGTCCCTGCATGCTCGTTTGTCGTACGTGATGCAATCTCGTGCTGTCCATCAGATTCCCATGATGATACCCATCGCTTTCTTGGAGGGGGTGGTGATTACGAGGAGATTTGCAACTATCCATTAGTTGAGACTGATAATAAGGCTGGCTGTGACTCACACAAATACGAAGGAGTACACATTGCACATACTGTCCTCTTCTGGACGACTGTTGTTATCCTTTCTATATTTGCAGTCGAGTTACTATCTTTGATTTATCTTATCGGTCCGAAGATGTTCTGTTGCCAACCTACATACGTTGTCGACTTTATCGTTGTAATTTCATCCTTGACACTTGAATTGATATTTAAGTTCAGTTCAGAAGATGCATTGGCTGCCTTGCCCGGCATACTCATTGTCTTCCGGCTTTGGAGATTTGTTAGAATCGGTCATGGTTTAGTTGCTTCTACTTATGAAGTCCAGCAACATAAAATTGAAACTGCTGTTGATTATATTAGTGAATTAGAAGAGAAGCTCGAGAGATATGGTGCACTACCACAGCGTCCGAAATCTTTAAAATCATCAACTAGCATGAAGTTGAAACGGAAGCTCAGTACAGAAGGGACTGATGCTTCCCATACTGGATCATCAGTAGGAGGAACAATGAGAAATAGTATGCGGAGACTCACACAAGACACTGCTTCATCCCAAGAACCTCAACGGGAGACTGAATTGAGTGATCGTAGTAGTCTACCCCAGTCACAACAACAATAGAGAATTGATTTGGATTAATCAAATACTATGAACTTGTTCGTTTTAAGGAAGGATTAGGTACTTCGATTGTACAGAGTAGCCCGAAGTAATAGAGTTATTTACTAGACTATATGTACTTGATATATGTTTGTTTGATGATAGAACCAAATCCTACACCCCCCAACACAAAAGAAATGAAAAACTCTAGTAATCATTGAAACGTTTCCAGTTATTAAGCTGTATGTTTTACATTGGGTCAACAAAAGGGCTTGGAAAACAAGGATGGAAATGATGCTCGTGATGTAACTGCCGTCCAGCAAACTCGTTCTTACAGACAGATAATCGAGGAGAGTACGATTGGTAACCTACTTAGCAACTACTTTACACTCATAAACCCTAGTAACTTTGAAGTGTTTTCGTTACTTACGTACCAACAACAGAGATGGAAATGCCGTTCAGGTTTGTACAACAGACATATATTAATCGAGGAAGGGTCTTTCTTGTAGAGCGATAATCGACATATCCTAGCAGCTACTCCACTATCTCTACTAGGGTACCAACCATCTTTCTAGTGGGTACCACCAAAAGGGTTATCCAATTGTTATTTTTAAACTTCAAGCTCTTCTAACACACGAGTCAATGGCCCAAGAGGTTACAGCTGATATTCTAGCTTTCATCTTAAAACTTTATCGATCGAACTAGTTTGAAACAAAAAGAAATTCTCAAATGATAGAATATACTTCTCAATAAGACAAAGATGAATGCTTTTCCTCTGGCAGCACGCTTCATATTTGCTGTGCCGCTTTGCCTGATAACAACAACGATGATATCGCACATAATTTAATTGTGTATTGCGGATATAAAACCGATATTTCACAAACAATATTGCTCGAGTCTGATTGTAAAGCAATACATGATATCACACAAAAAGAAACACTAAAAAAGTAAAACCTAGTGTGGTCCATCGTTGATACACTCAATCATCGTTTATTGCCACAATTAGAGCCGGGGATACAACAACCGAAATAACTTGTATATATTGTAAAGAAGAGATATACCATGAACAATAACAACTCACTGAATCGATGGGTTGATCATACGTATCGAGATTATAGTCAATATGTCAATCTCGGAGGTGAACTGATCAAACATAAAAAATCAGATCGTAACTTCCCAGCCAAGTTACATCATTTGGTATCAGATCCAAAACATTCACGGGCAATCACATGGATGGTAAGAATGTGTAATCTGTGTTTGTTGCAATGAATCTTTTATATCCCCTCTGATAAATATTATTTATTGCAATTTTCATATAAAACATTTAGCCACATGGAAGAACATTTAAAGTTCTAGACAAGGATCTACTAACCAAGTCTGCCATTCCCGAAGACTTTGGCCTTAAGAAGTATGAAAGTTTCACCCGGCAGCTCAATGGGTGGGGGTTTAAGCGTTTACATCAACAAGGTCCAGGTAAGTTCAACTTGATATGTTGTAGTTCAAATTCAAGTTGTGTAGTGTTATTAGTTGATATGATGGTGTATGTGAATATATTTCCTCATCAATCTTTTTGCAACTTTTCTTACTATATTATATGCACTCTATCGGTAATAGATAATGGATGTTGTAAGTATAGACATGATATTTCATATACTTGTGCACATGATGTGTTTCTTATCCATTTTCTATCTTTGTTCTCTTTTTTCACATGAACAATGTGTTAGACTATCATGAATGTTTTCTACGTGGCCTACCCGAGATTACATGTCTGATAAGAAGAGATCCGAGTGTATCTGGTAGATTCACTCCGCACCCAGCAGGCGAGCCCAACTTTTATATGATTGCTGAGCAATATCCTCTACCTAATGATAACGAATCGGTAGCAACAGGTGCAAGAGAAGAATCATCAACTATGCCAAGCCTTGCGGGTGCACCAGCAGCATCAAGATTGGTTCAAGAGACATTACCTGTATATGATAATGCTCCTCGTCGCCCTCCTCCACCACCTCCTCAATACAACGAATCATATAATCATTCATATCCACAGCCACAACCATTCATGAGGAATGGGTCTGATGGTTCGTATCCATACGATGTCAATCAATACCAACAAGCAACAAGCCACCATCTTCCACCACCATTATCACACCTACCAAGCCGGAACCCGTCCTTCTCGATGACTCCTGCTCAATATGCTCAATTGTATGCAGAACATCATTCAAAGAATAGGAGCTCTTATCATTCTCAGCCCGAAAGTTATTCAGCTGGTCCATCTCATTCCTCCCAAAGGATCATCCATCAACATCCTCAAAATCTAGCTCAAGTCACCACTGCTCGCGAACA
>Ga0214479_100787_pt1 | contig 16375 bp, 13 predicted proteins | sample M1_20Mar14CPVII9_5_FD_165054 | JGI IMG/M metagenome (GOLD analysis project Ga0214479, IMG submission 165054) | Marine eukaryotic communities from Monterey Bay, California, United States - M1_20Mar14CPVII9sort6BwellE14 | ecosystem: Environmental > Aquatic > Marine > Unclassified | place: USA...
TCATCGGCATACGAGTCCTCTGCTGAGAGTAGTATCCCAACATATGAATCATCATTATCACTAAACCGAGCCGCTGCATTTATTGATTCTACAGTTATCGACCTGTACCAATTCAGTGTCATATCCATTCTTGTCTGTGAGTGATTTCCATATAGTTTACTAATGACAAACATGCAATGTTGTTTGTCCTCGGCTTCGGGTAATACCAAGGATGATTTCGTTTTTGGTCGTTGCAACTTTGCCGGTATACTATTAATGTCTTTCGATTGTACACTAGTTGATGTTATTGGTGATAATGAAGATGATTCTTTAGTTCTAATCTCTGTTGTTCTCGGATCGTTGTAATCTGACATTCTGAGTGATCGATGTCGAAGAAGTAGTCTGTTATTGTTATCAATACCTCGGCTTATAACGCCGGCGTCGTTATTACATGATACTGCAATGATATTAGTATATAATGCAATACATGATATGAATAGGACCATGATACAGCTGCTGCTGCTTGTTGTTTGCATTGATTGCCGGGGCATATTATCACTTGGCGATGTATCTATCGTCGGCGTCGGCTGATGATGTGATGTATGTTTCAACTGAAGATATCGGTATATTATGCACACAAGAGCTCTCTCTCTCTAATTGCAACTATTATTATCTTCTTTGACTTTGACATTCCCCTCCAGAACTCCTCGACAACTCTGTGATTTAGAGTTGCCCTCCTTAGGATACCATTTGGGCTGTACTTTCATATCGCGCGTACTCCATGTGACCCCGGTCATAGCGTTAGTCATAGCTATCGCGCATTTTGGGCTGTAATAAATTTACTGATGCATGTCCGAGCAAAATAGTCCACTCTAATGTTGGGTGGCCAATCTAATCATCGAGTTGAGCCTAGCAGGGCGTAGATCTCATAATTTCATAGACTGTCAAGAGCACAAGAGATTGTACTACCATCTACTACGATACTACTACATTGCATAATCGCGTTCAAATATCACTATCACAAGGAGGTAAGACGATCCTATTCTCAGCTTTTTGATCATTATCAAGTGTCTAAACTCACATTTCTCATCATTGCAATACATCTTATCAACATCATTCATAGCAATATCATCTTATCCTATCCATCATCATGAAGTTATCATCATTTACAATTGCAGTATCACTCCTCTCGAGTACTGAAGGATTGCAAGATAACAACCTCCGATCTGTTGTACCTTCTACAGCAGATGAATCGTCATCTAGTATTACTGACGGCGATGTTCAGAAGCACACTATCCAATCTGCTGCCGCTACTGCCGTTACAAAAGATATCCAAAGGCACGCACTAACCCTAACTAACGACGGATACTATCCCTCTTGGAAAACTGGAGAGAAGACTTGTAAAAATGATGGCAATGCTCCTGAATATATGCAAGATCAGGGGTACTTTCATGAAACTCTTGAAGAATGTTGTCAAAGACACTATCATTATGACATAGCCACTTGCATGGGCAGTAATCTAAATGTAGCGGATATCGAGGGCTTCTATCCTGTTTGGTCGGATAATACCGGAAAGTACAAAATCCAGTGTATGAGTACCTGCGACACATTGCCTCCCAAATATATGCTGAATGATCCCAACTTTTGGATTGATGATGATATTGAAACTTGCTGCTCTCGACGATATTGGTGGGCAAAAGGCACCTGTATTAGTGCAAGTCGTGAGAGCTCGGGGTGTACACCTACACCATTATCATCACCTGTATCATCATCCACATCATCATCATCATCATCAGATGAGGATGAACCTGATATGAGCTTAACTTATTCCGAACGGATGTCCTATCGTCCTGTGAGAAACAAAAGGAGACTCACTGAGAGTGCCCAAAAGCAATCAGTTCCTCCTCATATGTCGACACGAGCCGGTCTTGAGATTATGCCATTCTTTTGTGGGATGGGAGAATTTGGCGATGATATAGATGATCAAGCCATATCAATTGCAACTCAAACCGACTGGGGTCCCCAAAGACTTATTCGTTTAGTACAGGTAAGCATATATATGTACCCATTGTATCGTTACTGATTCATATAATCAATATATGCAGCTTACTCACCTAATACCATCCACATCTCTCTACTTATTTCAATAGATGGCAAAGCGATGGGATGGATATATCTCAGTTGTTATTTACGGCAAGGAAGATGATGAAGATCAACTAATGCATCAAGTTGAACATCTTTGGTCCAGACATGAACAGACCTTCGAGGGCAAGGTTGCAATCCATGTGGTGATTGATAGACGACCCAAAGATGATCTTTTCTACCCACACAATATCTTACGCAACATCGCCAAGGAGAATACCCCAACTGATCTTCTATTCTATAATGATATTGATTTCATTCCATCCTACAACGCCCACTCAATGTTGCTCAAACATATCCCTTCCATGCCCAACGATGAGCCATCTGTCATGGTTTTACCGGCTTTTGAGAGGAAACTTCGAGATGAAAATGAAGATGAAACAAAGATCTCCCTCAGAGATATTCCTTCGAGCAAGGCGAATCTGATGGGAAACTTAATAACTAACGACCGCATCAGACCATTCCGCGAGAGTTACCAGCCTGGCCACGGACCATCCAATTACACAAAGTGGTACACGGCAACAAAAGCTTACCAAATAAACTTTGCTTTGAACTACGAGCCTTATTTCGTTGTGAGTAAACGATGGAATCTCCCACCATTCTGGGAACACTTCACTGGGTACGGGAAGAACAAACAAACATGGGTAGAAGAAATTGGTGTTGCAGGCTTCAACTTCTTTGTATGCCCCGATGCATTTATTACTCATGTGAACCACAATAACGATAAACAAGACGATAGGTGTGTTGTTCTTTTCTTTCTTTGGATGGTCATATGGATGTTGTTATATGAGACCAAATCTCTCATCTTTTCCTTCTTCCTCTTTACCCTTCTTACACAGGACTGTTCGGAGTTCAATGATTGATGAGTATGGCATTAAGTTTCAACAGTACTTAGTCCAAACATACGGAAGGAAACTTTGGGACGATGAAGACCTTTCAAAGTGGGTCGAGATGAACAAGCGCAACTATATCCTCAAGGATATTCATATGTGCAAATCATCTGAGCTTGAGTTCAGCGATAACTCTCACTTTAACATGAAATATCAATGTGAAGGTGGGAAGTATAAGAAGTTTGGAAGACTCCTTCGAGACTACATAGTCGAGAACATCACGGAACCAATGGGCCGCCGCCCCTTCCCAATCCCTTCGAACTCCACGGTTCTCATCATGGGCAACTCTCATACTCGTCAAATGGCCGAGACTCTTCTTTGTCAGTATGCTGATTCTGTGGAATCATTTGAGACCACGTCAATTGGTACCGGGAAAACAGACTTCTTCGTTGCTCGCCTTAGCAACAACTCTACATTGATTTCTCTTACCAATAACCCTATTGTATATAGCAAGGACTGGAAGAAGCTACTCCAAAATGTTATCAATCGTCCATTGAGATCTTTAGACGCAATCATCCTAGGGAAATTCAATGGCTTCCTCGAGAGTAGAGGAACAAACTTCTTAAAGACTGTTGATGATGTTGCCAAGGATCTTAATATCACTGTAGATTTTGAGAATGTTGCGCCACCCAGTTTGAAAGATGTTGCCAAGGTCTACAAGGGTCCAATTATTAGTGTCAGTATGTTTGGAGTTCAAGGTGAATCAGAAGAAAGGTTGAGCAACAATACCCAAAAGTCATTATTAAAGTATAAGCATCGGGAGAATGTACGTGTTGTAAGTGGACGAAAGTATATTAATGATCTTGGAATGGAGTGTGGCACTGATTTGTATTCTTCGGAGGGTCAGGGCGATTGTACCGAAAACAAAAAGAAGAAGATAAAAGATGATTCGAGGCAAGCGGATCACATGCATCGTTGTACTGGGTTGTTAGGTGGCCACTCGGATCTCATCGCTTGGGAAACTGTGGAGGGCATTTACTCCATGATGTAATACTAGAATTTGTGAAGCTCACTATGATGACCCGATAAACCTAATATATTGTACATTATACCGATTGTGGTTACTATCACTCGCTTTTCTAACTACTAATTGTCATTATCTTTTCATCCTCTTGCTACTATATCGTTTGTCTTTTCTCCCGATTGAAGAGCTTCTAACTCTCTTTTCATTTCTAACTTTTCTGCATTAAGAGCGGCTACTTCACGCTCATACTTTATGCCAAGGGCAACAACTTTTGCTTCATTCTCTTCTATCCTCTCCTTAAAGAAAACTGGTCTGTTCACAATAGATGATAGGTCGGGTGCAACTGTAACTAACATACGAAAAAGTTCAGTCTGCGTCTGTAAACTTCTGAATTGTGCCGGTGCTACAAATGAAAGTACCTCTGGCAGAACAAGAGCATCTACCTCCGAGAATATACTTTCGTACGAGTATTCAATGTCCTGCAGCATACATAACCTCTTTCTTATTTCGCTGCTCAATAAATGAGTCTTGATAACTTTGTCCCTTCCTGGGTTGCGCTTAATGTTTGCTATTTTGATTTGGGCTTCAATAAATTTCTTCATAAATTTAATTCTTGTCTCATCTGAGCTACTGGGAGGGTCGAGACTGAGAATTGTTATCGTATGGTTGGAGTTAGTATATGTGTTCTCAATAGATGATTCATCCACCAACAACTTTAGAATTGCTTGATACCCTCTCTTTGTGATGTTGTTCATCTTTAGAGAAAGGCCATTCAACTTGGTATTTTGCTTGAGTGAGTTGGCAAGTACCTCTATACCCTCATCACCAATTCCATTTTCTTCTAGCTGTAAGATAGTCAAGTTTGTGTCTTCTTTCTGTAGTATATGTGCTATTGCTCGACACCCGTCTATACCAATACTGTTTTTGTTCAAGTTCAAAGACGTTAGTTTTGTGTAATTCTTTAGTATCGATATTCTCGGCCAAATTGAGTGTTTGCAAATGAGGGAGTGTAACATGGCCCAAGGTTGAAATGTCTGTAATATTACACTTATCAAGATGAAGCTCTTCGATTGATTCCCCGTCCAATGCATGAACCAAGACGTCAAATGCCTGACTGTCAATATTGTTTTTAGATAGGTTGAACTTTATTAGTTGTGGCGAGTTTTGTAGGAAGGGTATCATGCTTCGTACTACATCTGTATCGAGGTTAAATCGTATAGAGTTTCCAAAGCTAAATACCTTGATTGAATCATTCTTAACCAGCTCTTGGAATAGTTGTGCCATCCTTTCATTGGTAAGACTGCAATGATCTAATTCTATCTCCTTCAAATGTGTGTTGTTTTTTGCAATGTATCGATAGAGTAGTTTCCATGCTGTTTCTGAAAGTATTTACACACCACGAGGAATGACAAGCTTGGTTACATTGGGGCTGTTGTCTCTTATCTCTTCAATAGGCAACAATCCATTCATAAAACTCACTAACTCTGCATGCCCATGCTCATCCATATTACTATCTTTGCTATTATGTTATATTGATGGATGTGTTTGTTGTTTGTGTTGGCAATGTACCCACGAGCTTAAATCCTATACCAATTTTCAATAATGCTATTATATAGATGTGCTAATCTCTCTGCTCTCTCTCTCTAGAGTGTACATAATCAAGTAGATACAAGTTTTGTGCAATGTGCACAAGCGTCACGAACTACTGAATATCACGTGTACTAATGTCACGAGATCCAAGTTGTGATACCTCAAACCGAGCGATCTGACCCCGCCCTGCCCCCACCCTCTACCTACTGCTACTGCCTGTTATAATATAATATTGAGATCTCCTTGTCTCCTACTAGTAACCCTACTATTCAAAAATGAGTGCAGAAGAGGTAGCCAAGGCATTCGTGCAACATTTCTATCAAACATTCGATGCAGGCGTTGATGCATTAAGTGGATTATTTGTGAGTATTATATATAATAAAAATATTTTTGCTACCGACCATTCAAAATGGTGCATTGAGACAAGTATATATACTATTAAATTGGTTGTGGTATATATTTAAATGGCGTGGATGAATGAATACTTTATATCGTATGTCGTTGTCAAATTATATGATATTGTATGGTTGTCTTATTTGCTATCTGCAATTGTATGTAAAAACACTGTGTGGATAAGATGAAGGGAGAATTGAGTGGCTTGGATAGCTGATGAGGATATCTATGCGGTTATATTTATATGATATTTCGTTTGTACATTTATCTGGTACTTTCGGCCACTCACTTTTCATATCTTGTGCACATCAAATCACGCCTCAAACCAACTATCAACAACATTACCAATTAATAATTAACAAACAAAACATCAAATCATAGAATGAACAATCAATGCTAACATTCGAAGGACAACAAGTCCAAGGTTCGCCTGCAATAATTAATAAATTAAAATCAGTAGGACAAGTGAAACATTCCGTAAAAACTACCGATATTCAACCATCATCCAATCCAAACGCGATAGTAATTTTCGTTACGGGTGCTATTCAAATTGGTGGTGATAATCCATTACATTTTTGTGAATTCTTTCATTTAGTTGGTACAGCTCCGGGTCAGTATTATGTACATAATGATGTATTTAGGTTGAATTATGGACTGTAATTATGTGTAATTGGGGTTATTAATAAATTATGTGGAGATTGGTTTGAAACGGGTGCTATTTGATAGGGGGATTTATGTGTGGGCTAATATATTATGAAGAGGGTTATCATCAAGATGATAATTAAATTGGGAATTGGATTGAATATTAGAGAGAATACAATACACATATGTATCAAAACTACATGTGTGTGTTTTGGTGTAATGATATGTAAAGACCCAATTTCTTCTAAGGATGGAGTATTAGCACACTCGAGTTATGTGCTGGATCAGAACACCTTAGTTTGGAAGGTATGGAGTCCAGTTACTTTCACCTGGCCATAATAGATCATATGCCGCAGCTACCTCTTTATCTTTCTTCTCCTTTTCAAACACTTCCAAATAAAGATCCACCTTTTGAATGAATCTAAGGGCAGCCTCCAAATTACGATTGATAAGAGTAGTATTCTTACTTGTCGTCTTCTTTTCAAATGATTCAGGTGTTGCTGACCTCCAAAATCTTCCCATGATAAATCTAATATAATCAACACAAGCAAGTTGATAATGCCGAAGGGCTGCATTCCGTGGATATACCCACTTCTCCTTGTCACTGCCAGTTTGTTTACGATTCATTGCAGCTTCCAAGGCAGTCAAATATCCCTCTAGTAACATCTCTTCGCCACCATTGTCCAAGTCTTGTGGTAATACAGCATGCACGATATGCATCCCCACATCTGACATACCAAATCCAATGCCAACACAGCTGAAGTCAATCATGATTGCTTCCCCTTCCTTGTTTGATTCATTTGGTAAGAATACATTCATTGACTTGTAGTCTCCATGCACCAATGTGGCGTACTCATCACCCACCGATGGTGTTAATTCATTTGAGATATACTCAGCCATATCATAAATACGTTGACCTAAATTTACAATCCCATCCTTACTTAATATATTAGTTACCTTATCATCATTCAACTCCTTAAACTTTTCACAAAAGTATTCCCAACTAGCAACCATATTCTCTAATTCTTTGGGATTACGGAATGTTAGTTGGTAACTTCCTCCGGCACTTGATAATCGATCATTAATTGTTTGTAATAATTTTGTATTACCCCATGCCGAGGCGTGTAATTCAGCTACAGCTGTTAGACATTGCAATGCTTGTTCTTTGGAGATTGGAGAATCTTGAAAGTACCCATGTGATGGTGAAAGTGATTCAAGTAAGATGTGACCTCCCTTATTGTTTAATAGTTGTTGTTTCTTTTGTTGTGCTTGATCATCTTCTCCTTCATCAAAGGGTGATGGTTGTTTTGCATTTGTTGTTGGACAATCCTCGGGTATTAATCCATCTAAATTGTATTCAGCATGATGTACGGTTGGTAGATGTTTATGCAAGGGTGATGCAGAGGGTGTATTATTCTCCTCGGCAAGGAGCAATGGTACAATCTCATTATAAAATCGTACCTCTGTTCGTAAATAAACAAGTGTACGTCTCATGTCAGTCCATGATTTGTGTGTATATGATGTTGCCGTTACACGCTTAAGAAATAGTTCAGTCTCTTCAATATCAACATTATCATCATGTTGTTCTTTTGCATTAATCAATAACCGATCTTCTCCTTCTTCTTTCTTAATATTGTCAAACTTTTCAGATGTACAACTCATAATGGATGAATGTCGTGCTAATATGGGAGTACCCTCGGCGTTAGCCTGTACTACTTTACCATTTGATGGTATTGTATAGGATATTATTGTTGGTAATGCATGTTTAAGTATTGGTAAAAGATCTTGTGGCTGCTCATTTGTTGTTGTCGCCGCCATGGTAGTAGTATGATGTGTGTTCTTTGCAATAGTGAATGCTGATGTTGAGTTAGTTATATTATAGATAGAAATCAAATATAGCTGGAGGAGGATATTGAATAGTTGTGGCATTGAGTAATTATTACCGTCATGTACCTACACTTGCAATCTATGTATAGTTGTCTCTCCTCCTACATGACCACATACAACCTAGAGAGCCTATCTCACTTCATCTATATACGTTTGATCGCCAGTTATTCGGGGTCATCGAATCAACTGCCCATTTTGAGAGCGATGACCTCTGAAAAATCAAAGCCTTTATATCAAACTACTGGGTATCAATAACACAGATAAGATGAAGCAAAACGATATAGATATTGAGGAAGGAGGTGGTAGTTCTGCATCTCCAATGCAAGATGAATCAGTAGCAACAACGACGACATCCAATTCCAATCGAGATGATGTTCTTCAGCCTCCATCAACTATCGACATCATGATAAAGAAGAAGCAAGATAATGACAATAGTAATGATGAACAACCTTTAATTAGTAAGATTGATTCTCTTATTAGTAGGTTCAATCGACCAACTGCTGCTAGTAGTATTATCAAGCCACCGATGACATATAAGTCGTCTTTTTCTACAGCTAATATTGCAAAGGTCGACAGTGTGTCACCTCCATCGTCCAATGCCTTATCCGAGTCATCAACAAATGATACCAGTAGCCCATCTACTGCTACTAGTCCTGATGAAGCTACTGATACTGATACTAACCATGACAAATCTATTATATCTACATCAACAACACCTACTACTAATCAAATTGCTGAACCTGTGATCACTGATCAAACTAATGAACAGCTTACTCCTCAGCCTCAATCGGATGTTGTTGCAAATGATAATATCGTTAATGACAAAGATAGTACTACAATTGCAAATAGTATATATGATGGCAAAGATGGTAGTACAATTGAAATATCTCAGGTAAAGGAGTTGTCGGATCAAAATACATCATCGCCAGGAGTGGCGGCAGATGATGATACTTCTAATCATCATGATCAGAAAGATATTTCAACTCCAATAACTAAGGTAGAATCTTCACAAACAACAGAACAAACGGAGAATGATATTGAAACAGGTGTAAAACAAGATATCAGCAACGATGATTTAGAAGAAGGTGATAAGAATCAAATTACAAGTTTGGGGGATATTGAATCGCAAACAGAAGAGAATAGTAGTAATAGCACTGAAGAAGTAGTAGAGAATAGTGAAGTAAAGGAGAGTGCTGCAGTTGAGGAAGCTAAAGCTTTAGAAACAAATTCGGTAGATGATGACGAAGCAACTCCTATCGTCAAGGAACCTCTAATACTACCATGGTGGAAACAACGACGTACAAAGATATCAGTAGGTGTCTTCATTATTCTTTTGGGGGTATTGGCGCTTGCTTTGGGAATATCCCTTTCGGCATCTTCGTCATCGGCAACAACTACTGCATTAGTAACCACTTCTTCACCGTCAGTTAGTATCATCCCAACAGTTCATCCGTCGTCATTGTCAAGTCAAGACGATCTAACTTCTTCCTTACCGACTCAATCATCAATTGATACATCTTTGGCTCCGTCTACATCAACACCATCTACTACAGCTCCAATTACAAGTCCTTCGTTATCACCTACAACACTCCAACCAACCGATAAACCAGTAACGAGTAGTCCAAGTAAGAAACCAACAACTAAACCTATTACGTCTAAACCAACTTCATTATCTCCAACTTCAAATCCAGTGTCTTCCTCTTCGACTACATTAGCAAGTCCATTGGACTTCGATGATCAAGAAGAAGAAGGAGAGCAGTCATCGTCGTTGTGTAAAGATACACCCAACTATCTAGACATGTACGGTGGTACTTGTGAAGACTATTCGCTTGATGAAAATGAAGCATGGTGTGGAGGATATGGTAATGATGGAAAGGTTGGAGAGACTCCGAATGAGAATTGTTGTGTCTGTAAACAACAAGCAATAACAATAACCGATACAGAAGAGGAAGAAGTAGTACAGTTAGAAGAAGAGACTACAGATATTGCTACTACTACTGCTACTACAACTGACGACGAAGACTTGGATCCCAATAGTGATGACGATCAAGATGTCATAACTAAGTGGTTAGAAGCTCATAACTCCAGGAGAAAGAAGTGGCATGAAAATGGAGGTAAAGAATACAATGCCTTGAAATGGTCTGATTCGCTATCTCAAGCGAGTCAGATTTGGGCGGATCATTTGTTAGAATCGGGATGTGAAGACTTCACATTAGCACATGGTAAGATATGCATGCTCTTGTACTTGTGTATATATCATTACTCTTGCTCATTACTATTCTATGCTCATCATCAGATATGGAGAATTTATATGGAGAAAATTTGGCTGCTGCTTTCGATGATGGCACTGGGTTAAGTCCTGATGGAGTTCTTGAAAGATGGGTGGAAGGAGAAGAGGATTTGATATGGCCTGGGAATATCCATCTAACACAAGTCTTGTGGAGAGCATCGACCCATGTGGGATGTGCTCGGGCTAGCAAATTAGATAGTGAAGGTTTCTTTACGTGTCACTCTTATGTATGTCGCTATGCAAGGCCAGGGAACTGCAATATGATCGTCGAGCCATCTAATAATGATTGGTGGTTACCGATAGTGCTCAAGGATGATTCCCCTTGTACTCCTGCGTGTCCTTCTGATGGTTGCTAGTACACTAGCAATATATAATGTCAATATGTTTGAGACTGTCAATGACTGATACTGATATATTGGCTGCTCATTGACATAGACATGGCAATCAAAACTTTATATTCATATTTATAAATGATATGAGATTTAGTATAATGGGTGAAATGTTTTAGACTTACAGACTTGTGCAACTGCAACTAACTAAATGTGTAGGCGTTGGGGTTACTCATCCTTGCCCATTTCACTATCCAGGTATGCCATGCCAAGATTAAGGCTCTTTACAATCCTATGCCACACAAATTTAAGGCCATAAATGATACATGAGAAGCTAGGTAAGCTAGAATGGTGAGTGGCAACCACTCTAGTGCCCCCCAAGAACATCCTATCGCTTGTGATAGGTTTAGAGCCTGATTATTGATTCCTCTGTACAAATACTATATGACTAGAAAAGAAACATCAAACCAAGAAGTTATTCTTTCTCTAGCGTCAAATTTGTCCTCGGCATCAACTATACGATTGCTCGCACTGCCCTAAACTCCACTGCCCTGAATCTCGAATCAACTCGAATACACCTACCTACTCAACTTGCATTGCAGCATTACCTCATTATTATATAATCTCATCACAAAAAGCAGCAAAAGCATCATGAACAACTCCACCGCCACCACGATCATCCCATCTGCAAACGATATGCAAAAGCCTCGTCGGCCACTATCTTCATTCAACCTCTTTTACAGATACAAAAGACAACATATAATCAGGCTATTAGCTTCGTCCAATGATGATGATGTAGACAAGGATGCTATAAGGCTTCTCATCATGACTCCTCCGGGGCTAGAAGAGTACTACAATACATTAGACACAAGATATGCCTCATCTACGCAAGCGGAAGTGGATGCTCTTCGTTGTCATCGAATCTGCTTGGAACTCAAGAACTTTCAAGCACGAGATACCAAGAGGTCACACCGAAAGAGCATGAATGGCATCTTTACATTTGTTGAACTGGGAAAGGTTATGCAAACGGGATGGAAGGAATGTGATGATGTTGCTAAGGCCGTCTTCAATAAGCTATCAGAAGAGAGTCGTGAAGTGTATCGTCAGCAAATGAAGGAGTATGATGATTTGTGCAAGGCGTTGGGTATTACCAAGCAGAAGCAGACCAGGAATACATCCAAGAAGAAGAAGGAGAAGAAGCATACCCGCGATGACGAGTCACCTGCTTTTGCTAGAAGCAAGCCCGACAAGAAGAAGAAGGGAGATATTCCCGATGCTCTATCTTCTCCACCTATGGTCAGGCGTGTATCTTCCAGCAGTCATGAGGTTACTGATCATGAGGCCGCCGAGACAATGATACAGTTTAGTATTCAAAAGAGTACGACCCCATTACCAAAGAAACGCAAGCAGGCCAGTGGCCCTCTGAAGAAGAGAGCATGCAGTTTCCAATTCGATGAAGAAGAACACAAGAATAATGCTAGGGAGGTGCCCACAAGTATTGCAATTCCGTCCAATAAAACTGAACAGATGATTCCCTCCTTCAATGTCAGCTCCACCAACAATATGGAATCACCCTCTTCCAAAGCCAGTGATAAGATCCTCATCACTCCTTCATCCAAATGTTCTAATTTGTTAGCACAACTTTATCAATCTAGTCGACGCTCAGCCGGCTCACGACATGACAGCCCCCCACAAGTATCTCCTAATATCAACAATGGCAGTAATACTTTCGCCTTGTTAACCATTCTTCCTCCGCCAATATACTCGGTCCATGCTGAAAAACAGCGACTTTTGCTTCAACAGCTGCATGAGATTCGAAAACTATTGGTTCAACATGAACTCCCCAGAGCTGCTTGATGAAAGCATGAAGAAAGACCTAACCGGCGCTATTTGCTATGTATGTTTTGTTGTAGGCCTTGTGATGTGCTAGGCTGTAAAACGTAATCATTAAAGAAGGTATCACCATTATAACTACCCATTATACCGATAGATATGTTCTATGGTTCATGCCTACTACCTCATCCCTTTCCACCAATAGCGTTGATAGACGAGCCACCAAAATGTTTTTCCTCGACAGTAACATCACTAGGACGAATCAATCCCTTCTTTCTGTCAGCTGTAAACCAAATCGTTAATGCCCACCTTCTGTCTTTATCACCATTTACATAACTTGGTGATACATCATGTACTAAACTATCAGACCAGAACATTATCAACCTATCACCTCTAGGAGCAATACAGGTTGTCATATCATTCTCTGGCACATCATATGCACGAAAATATCCCCCGCGGCTGTCATCCTCTATACTCTCGTTTGGATAACTCGGTTGTCCATCGTGCGATCCTGGCGGTTGAATGTACAACAAGGCCGTGAGTTTCCTTCGATCTCCAAGATCATCAGCATTGTCATTATTTGATCCACCCAGATTATCGATATGCTTATCATAATAGGACCCGTCACCTAAGCAAACAGCTAACTTGTTCGTCTGCTCGTCGCCTGAAAGATGATATGCATCGGGAAGTATTTGATTTAAATTGGCAGATAGATGTGATGTCAATGTAACAATATATTCCACTAGTCTTGGTGACTTTTCGTATCCTACAGTGCCCCCTTCAATTTGAGTTGATAGTACGCCCTTCTTTTCATATGATATTATGGATTGTGTGTCCTCATTCCATCGTGTGGACTGTGATGGTATCATTGTAGGTAATAAAGATTCTGCTTCTGCTCTCATGGATGTTATTAATTCATTTCCGAGAAAGTTATCTATCACTACTATATTATTTGGATCAACGTCAAGTGCTAATTGACCGTCTGTGGTTCTAGATAATGAAAGTTTTGCCATCGGTGAAAGATCTGCCGCTGCTATTCGTGCTTTTATATGATCCATTCGTCCTTCCGGTGTAAATAGATGATTATTGTTTGGTGCCACCTTGTTCTGTTTTTTCTTCTTTCCTTTACCCTTGCCCTTGCTTTTGCCTTTATTGCTACCACCACCAAACCCTGCAAAAGCTAAAGGTAAAGTATGCTGTGGTTGAAAAGCACAACAAACTCTTGATAGATTTGCAATACAAAGGATACATAGTATCATGGAAATCATGCTTAAATAGAGTTGTGTTTAGGATATAAATCTGAATAAGATATAAATCTGAATAGAGAAATGATATAGAGCTGTGTTGAGTATCAGGCATCACAATCCATAACCATCACATTTACTCATCTATCACATCATCTATCCATCATCACATTATTTTTATACCTGTATTCTGCTTTCTCTTCATACAACTCCTCTCAAGTCAACACAAAAGAGTAGTATACTGAATATAATAAACTTACTTTTAAATATATAGCGGTCATATAAACTACTATCCTCCTCACTTTATTTACCGCGCCCGCCGCCCGCCCGTGATATCGATGCAATGGTTATTCATGGCGTATTGGGAGAGACGTTTGATTCATACTGCGGTTTCTCAATCTACAACTTCTTGCAACCCCTATACAAAAGTCTATATGCAATAGTAAAGAAGAGAGAGTAAAGAGGCTTTGATAATAGTTATATTGTAGGTGAAAGATAGCAAGGTATTAAAATACCTACCATAGTGACACAACTTCAATATGAGTGCGCCCGACAATGACAATGATTGTATGTGAGGTGAATAATATGTTGCAGAATATGAGCACGGCCGATGAAGAGGATATTATATCAGTATGTGCCAACTGCGGTAAAGAAGGTGATGATATCAACAATATATGCAACAAATGTAAACAAGTAAATTATTGCAACGCCGCATGCAAAAAGAAACATAGACACAAACACAAAAAAGAATGTGAGGAATATGTCAGACTAGCCGCTAAGCGTGCTGCTGAATTACACGATGAAGAACTATTCAAACCACCTCCGCCAGCTGAAGATTGTCCAATTTGTTTCATACGAATACTACATACAGGATGGGGATACTATGCATGTTGTGGAAAAGTTATATGTAGTGGATGTATTCATGCGCCTGTTTATGATAACCAAGGCAATATAGTTGATAATCAAAAGTGTCCTTTTTGTAGAACTCCATATCCTGAAACTGACGAGGCAGTGGAAAGGACAAAGAAACGAATGGAGGTTGGTGATCCCATTGCAATCTTCAATATTGGAAATGGTTATAGGGATGGGTTGGATGGTTATCCACAAGATTATGCCAAGGCATTAGAATTTTACCATCGGGCAGCAGAGCTTGGGTACGCAAGATCTTATTGTAGTATTGGTTATTGTTATCATTATGGTAGAGGCGTTAGACAAGATATGAAGAAGGCATTACATTATTATGAGCTATCAGCTATGGGAGGAGAAGAAGTAGCAAGATACAATGTAGCCATGCATGAGGAAAGGGCGCGCAATTATGATAGAGCAGTGAAACATCATATGATTGCAGGATGAGTGGAGATGCTGGCTCATTAGGAAGGATCAAAGCATTGTATGGACGTGGATTTTTAACAAAAGATGTTTACACGCAAGCATTGAGATCATATCAAGAATACTTAACTGAGATTAAGAGTGTTCAGAGGGATGAAGCTGCTGCTGCCTACGAGAAGTATCGTTACTATTAAATTATGTTATTGTAGTTTAATCCAAAGATAGCTTTTCCTTCTCGAGTCTATCTTGCGCCGATTGATATGCGTCGCCGTTCTTACTGTTCTGAAGATTAGCGCAAACCATTCAGCATCTGGCCACGCACAGCCAGAGGGATGCTGAATGGGAGCTTATTTTCACGGCGTCGCTTGACCAGCACTAATTGATAGTATGATTAGCACTAAAATAAGTATTAGAACCGATCTACAGTTTTGGACTTGTGCCTGCTACACTTGTATCAACAAGAAGCTCGTTAGCTGCGGCGTTATGTTCTACTAATACTAATCAATAGCTCATCTCAGTTCACCCATCACTTGAAATTTAGCGATAAAACGTTTCCTCAGCCGAGAGAAATGACGTGGGTGTAGCCTCCCATCGATGCTCATCGAAGTAAACTCTCGATCAATAAATATGAACCAATAACTAAATGGTCAGTGCCATCTCAATTAGTATTATTTTACGAATCTTCTACTCTTCTAAAATATTTGCAAATCGAATGTGAATACAATCTACCACTACCATAGTTACTGCAATATCATGCATACATCAAACCCACAAAAAAATTATGATAGACGGTGATGCACCGATCAGCCTACTCCATTTTGTGACCTACATACCTATGTGATACCCCTTAACGGATATGTATT
>Ga0214479_100788_pt1 | contig 16370 bp, 11 predicted proteins | sample M1_20Mar14CPVII9_5_FD_165054 | JGI IMG/M metagenome (GOLD analysis project Ga0214479, IMG submission 165054) | Marine eukaryotic communities from Monterey Bay, California, United States - M1_20Mar14CPVII9sort6BwellE14 | ecosystem: Environmental > Aquatic > Marine > Unclassified | place: USA...
CTTGGTTGTATCAAATGTTGCTCCTCGTACTATAGGACTCTCACTTCGTCGTGGACTTGGTAACAGTAATGGAGATAATGTACGAGATGATGTCCGTCGTTCAACGCCACCACCTGACGATGGATCGGAGACAGGTGAACCGATATTATCGGGTGAGCCGACGTCATCATTATCACTGCCCAGATCAGCCATTGATAAATTATTAGAATCAGTAGTCCATATACGCTTGGTATTGTCAGCGAATGATTCACCTAAATTGAAGAAACAAGGTGCATTCTTCTTCTTTCCCTCATTCTTCCGTTTCTTATCTCCATCACCATTATCACCATCCTCATTATCGTCATCTTCAATATTCAATTTTAACTCTTCAGGAGTAGACATTGTAGTTTCACCAGTTGTATCCAACATTCCATTATTCTCTTCCTCGTTATCAAATGATCCATCTACACTAAGTGGTGAAACTATTGGTAAATTATCATCACCCTTGGATAATATTGGTACATTTGGAGGAGTTACTGTTCTATATGTCAACTGCTTATTCCCCCCTGCACCAATCTCCCCTGATAAACTATTGGCAAACTGACCACTCTTCTTAGGTGTAGGTTGTGGACTAGGGTTCCACATATTAATACTACCCCATTCGACATTATAATCTTCTGGTGGAGAGTCACTTTTCGATGTCAAGCCACTTGATATTGATATACCATCAGTCGATTGTTCACCAATTTTTAACCCACCTGGTGTGTTTATTGTTAATGTACCTAATATTGCATTATAATCTTTGGTAGCAACGGGTGTAGTTGATCCTTTGGAATATCTTGATCCGGTTGTAGATTTGCTGGTAGAGCTTAATCTATTGTTATATTGTTTAGTAGTAGGTGAATCAGTTTCACTCTCCTTCATTGCATAGACCAACTCCTTCCACTTTTCGTTCTTGGCTATTGGATTACCGGATGTTTGTGCCTTTAAGAAGTTATTCATTGCTACCTGTTGTTTCATATTAAGTTTGCCATTGTTAGCTTGAGGTACAATTGTATTTTTTATAGGTTGTGTGGGTGTTGTGGTTAATTCCGACATTTCGGGTGATATTTTATGCTTGTTAATTTGTACAGTATTTGCAAATAGTGAGGGATGTTTATCATCTACTTCTTCTTTTATTATTGGTGTTTTATTAATTAATGCAGCAGTATTCATAGTAGCCAAGGGATGTACATCGTCCATACCACTAGGGCTTATATTAATTTTTGTGGGTGTTAACATTACTCGCGAATGAGATGCGGTAGGCGGAGTTTGCAGTAGATTATTATTTGTAGGTATAGCCTGTAATTTCTTCATTGGACTTGCTGAATCTAAACTATATGCCAAACTAGATGGGGATAATGCATTATCATCGCTGGAAGTAGTAGGTGATACGGGTCCACCAGTTCTACTTTTGGAGGGTGTTACAACCATCTCGTCCGTCTCATCTTCGTCAGCAAATGTGAAGGATCTTGATGTTGGGATACTACTGTTATTTATACTGCTATTATTCATCACTTGCATCTTTGGAGGTTTGTCGATATATCACTTTATCCTCCCACTACTATTTAGTCGAATATCGTCTAAAAAATGAACACAAGATGTGAGCAAAAAGTTTTTACTGCAATGATATTGACTTGCACACCTTACAAATTACAATCGCACCCATCCTGGATATCATAACAACCATCAAACCATACCCACATAATCAGTAGTTGTTCCGCCTATGAAAGTTGACACCGCTGACGAACCAATAAATATCCAATGCAGTCGAACGACAAAAATAAAAAATGTATTATGGCGAGCAAACGAAAAGAATTATGCAAATAAAAATACAAATAAGAAGTTCCTTATATGCATAGTTTGGTACATCTACCGATATATGATATCGATGGTGATTGGATAGATATATTCACCCCACCGATACATCTTCCTAAAACTACACGGTGTTTGTTGGTGGGTTCTCTGGGGTTCTATTAAATAATCTAACTAATTATATACTAAACATATGAGCATGGACGAGGAAGACCCTTCTTCTCCGAAAGATTTGCATATACATATCCCTGGTTTGATCCGGCCAGAATTTATACCAGATAATAGACAAATAGCTGAGAAGGTCACCTCACATACTCAATATGAATATACAAAAGAGGACGAGGACAATCCGACCATCAAGGTAAAGGATGCCCGAGCATACCAAGATATAACAGAAGAAAAAGCAGCATCACTATTTAATCAAAAAGGGTTTTGTCTCTTCCCACAAATAACAAAAGTGAAACAATGGAATGAAGATTATATAAAGGGTATGATATGCGGATCAGACATTACATCAATATATGCACCAGAATTAGAAGGTATTATACGAAATCATTTATTAGCACAGTATAATATTATTTCTGTTGATTGTCCACCTGCAATCTTGAGAAGAGGTCCAGGGTCTAAGAATAGTTTCTATGGAAGTGGAGTTCATCAAGACTTTGGAATTACTTTACAGGATTACAAGAACAATATAGATGCATATGATAGAAGTGGTCAAGGGTCTAAGGCTTGTCAAAAGAAGTTTGATAATAAGGAAGTGGAGGGTATGATGGTCATAAACTTTTGGAGACCTGTGGGCGGATATACCAGAGCAAATCCTCTTCTAAATAAACCACTAGCAGTATGTGATCCAAAATCAGTCAAGAATAGTGACACAGTTCATACTGGATTAGATGCTCATTTATACGGTGGTATCAAAGGGAAGACCACAGACCAAATGGCTCTAAAATACAATCCTGTACAACAATGGTTTTATTATCCTGCAATGAATGATAATGAAGTATTAGTATTCAAACAGTTCGAGATATGGAAAGATGATCCAAAACAAAGAGAGGAGATGCCGATTAGAGGTTGCTTTCACACGGCTATAGATAAATCAGATAAAACTCCTCCAAGGCAAAGTACAGAATGTCGTGTAACAGTGTACATTGGTAGTAAGAAAGAAGAAGATGAATCTACAGAACAATGGACTCCGCCGCCACCTCTTTACCCGAAAACTGGTGAAGAGTGGTGTTGGTTAATGCTTGACTTGGGATCGATCGGTATGATCTTTGCCGCCGTGTGGTCTGTATGTCCTGCAATCCCTTCATATTTGAGCTTTATATATTCATTTGCTATCGTTAGTATGATTGTGGGCTTGATTAAGTTTCATTACAGTCTCCGGCGGGAAGATAGACTTAAACGTCACTCCTTTGCAAATTGCATTATTCAAATGCTCGGACTGGCTCAATTGGCGCTAGGAATATGGGGCATGGCATTAGTGTTTCCAAATTTGGAGTATCTTAGCAATCCTAGCTCTGATACATGTGAATTGGGACCTATACTAGCCATGTTCATTCCATCAATCATTATAGCCCTTGTTATTGTTGGTCTGATTGGTTTTGGTGTATATTCCTTCATTGTTTCCAAGCGAAGGAGGTGAGTTGGCATGGACGTGTTATGTATAGTTCTTAAGGGGGTTTATAAGTTTTGTTTTTGTTATGAGCACATTTGTAAAGTATTAAGACCTAATGTATATATAACTCTTGACTGGTTTGCAATACAATGGGATATTGCTCAAGTAAATCTCGAGTTAATCCTGTAGTAGAGTTCTTTTACCTGGAGTATCTCAATAACACGATGGCGAGCAAACGAAAAATGAGGTGAAAAAAATTGCACAGCGACTTTAGACTTTTAAAACCACCAACATATCAAATATCAAGGTTACTAAACAAGTTCCTTAATTGGCACTCTACCGATATATCTTCGATGGTGATATGGATACATAATTAATGATAAAGATACTGTAAAAGGCTTGGTGATATCATTTTGATGGGTTTTTGATGATAAGATATATCATTATATTGATGGTTTATACTAAGATGAGTACGAACAATATCTCTATTCCACCTGAGCATATACCATCTGGTATGAAGGCAGTTCATATTGGTATGCCTTTCCTCCAAACGGCTATGGATGAACTATCATCCTTCAATTGTAAAAAAGTATTCGTAATGGCTAACAAATCGTCTATTAAGTTCATTGAAGGTGATGATACAAAACTTGTGAATATACTGCAATCAAAGGGATTACTAGCCGCACCTTTATGCACTTCAATTAACATGGGAGGGGCAGAAGAAGGGTTGTTAAAAGCATGTGATGATGCATATACAGCCCATGCTGATTTGGTGATGACTGTCGGTGGAGGAGCAGTACAAGATGCTGGAAAATTAGTTCGACTATGGTTATCTACCAAAAGTGATAATGACAAGAAGAAGATTGGATGTACAGTAGAAGGATTGCAAGCGGCTACAGAACAAGATCCCATGCCAGAACTTCCACCACAAATTTGCATGCCTAATTCGTTTGCAATGGCAGAGGCTACACATATCGCTGGTCTGGTTACCAAGTTGAAGAGTAAAAGTGGTGCTGTTCATGTGAAACTATTGCCCACTACCATTATATACGACCCAGTCTTGAGCTCCGGATTACCGGATTGGGTAAGATTTGGGACATCATTACGAGGAGTTGAACATGCAATAGGGGCAATTACACATCCAAAAGCAAATGAGGATGTACGTACTCGTGCATTAGAAGCCTTGCGTATCCTGGGTGACAACCTTACGAAGCTTATATCTGATCCTGAGTCTGCTACATTACAGAGTAATATATACATGGGTGGGTTTATTGCCATCAGAGCTTTGAATATGGGATGTTATCCCACAATTGGTCACCTGATAGAAAATCAATACTCAGCAAAATTCAATGTCCATCAGGGTAGCTGCTCGGCTATTCTGTGTGCTCGCATAATGGACTATCATTATATAAACTCCAGAGAGTATCAACAACAAATATCGGCTGCACTTGGCACTGCAAATAAACCTGCACCACAAATGGTCCGTGATTTGATTGCATCTCTTCCAGAAGTGAAGAATGAACATATTCAAGTAGATGTCACAAGTGAAATGCTGTTAGAGTTCACTCAATGGATGTTCGCCAATCATAATGCTAGATATACGGTACTCAGCCCAAGGAAGTTTGAGTCAGCAGAAGACATATACAACATGATGACAAAGCCATTGAAGGACTTGTAGAAAGAGAGATGATTGCACAGAAGGAGAAATAATGATGCCTAGAGTAGAATAGAATAGAAACATAAAGTAGTACTAGTATGCCATAATATTGATACAAGAATAGCCAAGACCAAGTTATGAATAGCTGAGTTGTATAGCGGAGGCCTTTTTCCAATAATATCATCACGGCAAGATGTGTTGTTGAGTTCTTGATCATGCTTTCGACAGTTTTATTTTGTGTTTGTATGAGTTGGCAGTGAACAAGACCATGTGTGGAGAGGTAATCCAGTCTAGACCTTAATGCAGTATAGAGTCTATTAACAATGGGATCTTGCTCTAGTAAACGGATTACACCTATAGCAGAGTCTAGTACTCGGGTTGGTCAAGGGGAGAGTTCACTTAGATCAAGTCTGAGATATTCATCAACAATAGTATGCGGCAAGTCTGTTAAGTGGGGATATATCACCAGCGACGAGGGTTCTACTGTCATGATACCCTCTCGATTGAAAGAGGAAGATTACGACGATTCTGATAGTGACGGTGGATCTCATTGTGATTTCGATATGTTTTGTCAAAGTCAGAGGAGATTAACATTTTCATATCAACAAGTAGAGGTTCCCGATGATTTCCAACTCAGCTCTGATGACTTAAGTAGCGACCTATCTGATGTATCCAACCTTTGTTTCGACATGACCAGACGCACTACTGTTTGATACATGTTGTGTAGTGCAAGATGTGATTGCCTAAAATGTCTTTTTCTAAATCTTAAATGATTGTATGAAATTGGCGATATTACATACCATCAATAGATTCCGAGCTCTTCTTTTGCATAACTTTCGATGATCTCAAGCTTCTTCCTTGCGTAGTTGTTAGCAAATGGGATCTTTGCTGTATTTTCAATTGACTTTTGCATTAACCTGATTGCCTTTTGAATCAATTGATTCCTCTTCTCCTCGTCACCTAGTTGCCTCTTGGCCAAATCGAAGCAAATCTCACTATGAATGGCAAGTGGACTTGCACAGAAACTTGCCAACGCCACTTCCAGTCGGGATATCTTGTCCTCGAAGTTCTCTGAATCCAAGACCCACAATGTCAAGTCGGCAATGTTCTCATCTTTCACATCCACATTATCTCCATCTACTTCCAATGTTAGCAATGTACGGATTGGTTTGAACATGGGCGCAGTCACGGTACTACGACCTACTTCTAATGTCAGCAATGTACGGATTGGTTTGAACATGGGTGCAGACCAGGTACTGCCCCCCGGTCCGAAGTGCTCTTGAAATGGCTCCTCTATTCTTGACTGGAACAAATCTAGAGCTTTTGATGCTAAGCCGTTTTCCTTGAATGCTAGTATAACCGAATAGAGTAGACAAAACATGTTGTGTATGTTCTTGGGATCGCTCTTTGGAGCTAGTTCTTCCACAATGTACTTGCAGGCATCAAGTGCAGCTTGAGTCCTTCCAAGAGCTATATTGTAGTTGACACTGTGTGCAAAAGCCTGACCTACTCTATCACTGCCATATGCTTTGCAAATCGCCGCGTGTTGAGTTTCAATGTTGTAAATGGATTTGATCCTTTCATCAACCTCAAGAGCTTCTTCAAAGTTTCCCAATCGACCTAGAGTTTCAGCTTCCATTGCCATTGCACGACCATAATGAACAGGGTCTCCCTTGAGACGAGCTTGTTCACTAAACTTCTTGCACAAGTCCTTCTCGTAGCTGCATTCTTCATCTTGCTCAATGGCTCCCATCTTCAATACAACAAACAAGCCGCTGAAGATTGGGAAGGAGACACTTCTATCGAATTCCTCGTCATTTGCAGACGGCGTATAGTTTAGAATCTGTAATCATTTAAAGAGGTAAAGATAATGATAAATGAGTGAGAGATGTGATACACAAATATAGATTCATCAAGTCTTGATACAACAAAGAAGTCTACTCACTTCAAGCGCACTTTGGTATGCTTCTGCACCTTCTTTCCCTCGTCCCAATGTACTATAACATTTACCTCTTGCAACGTTAACTTTGATCAGCTTCTCAAGCTCGGGTGCATCTATGGCATCAAGAACTATTGCATTGATGCCTCCATAATGTTCTATAGCATCGTCATCATCAGACATTTCTGAAAGAGTATTAGACGTATATGCAACACGGAGTTGATCATCCGCCATTTCCTTGAGGATATCCAAGACATCATCAAACAATAAAATTGCCTGTGTGTTCAAACCTAATAGCATGAGCTCTCCTCCGATGTTAAGAGCAAGAAGAGATGCCTTGGCAAAGTTACCACTCGACTTCCAATGCTTGAATACTCGAATCTGCTTCTGAAAGTCGCCTTGATTATGAACCTCATCGTCAAGTTCTCGTTCGAGTGATATGGCAACATGCTCATGCATTTCTTGTTTCTTTTCATTTAACATGACACTTAAGATGCTTGTCTTCCATGAATCATGAGTGAAACGTAGACGGCGGTTTTCAGCAAAGAAAGGGTGTGCCTTGCGGCGTCCTTTCAAGGATATTAACCTAATATTTCCCATCGAACTGCAAATATTATCAGTATCGTCGTCGTCAATCCAGTCCTCATTATCATCGCCGTCATCCTCTGGTAATAAGAAAATCTGTTCTATGATACCCTCTTCAATTGCCAAATCAATTGCTGAACGGAGGAGTGAGTTTGATGCCTCAAATCTCTCAGGATTGTCTTCAACTCCGACCATTTCTTCATATGCCAAAGCTGCGTCAAGTAAGGTGAACTCCATTCCAATTACGGCCGCAAGATGCAGCACACTTCGTACCGACGAGTCAAGAGCATCTATACGGCATAAAAGTAATTCATTGACAGAGCCGAAGCTCGAGCCTATCTTGTCATCACTGCTTTTCATACCAATCAAGTCATTGTCTAGTTTGACAGTGAGCTTGTTCTGCTTGATAGCATCAAGGACATACCGCAGGTAGTAAGGCATTCCTCCGGATGTGGCAAACACATTCCGACTAAAACTTTCATCAATATCATTCAACTCAAACTCGAGGGTCGTGGCAATCATCTCCTTAACCTCGGGCTCAGTGAAGGGTGCTAGGCTTAACTCCGTATATCTGCCTTCATTCTGGAATTGGCCGTGGAGGTCTGACCAGAACTGGGGGTTCATGGATAATGGATTCGATGAGAGTGGTCGTGATCCGCAGAAGATCAGTACATTCTGTCCTCGTTCAAAGATTGCTTGTACTACCATCCATGACATTTCATCCATCCACTGCACATCATCAAGTGCAAGGAGGACGAGGTTTGCATGCTTGGTACATCGAACAAAGGCATCGGCCATGAAGTCTACAATCTTTTGTACATTAGGTGCCTTGGCATTCCCAGCTGAGGTGTTAGTATTCCTTTCTCGAAGGCCCAGCAATCGTTTACCAACAACTTCTACAAACTCCGGAGGAGCATTCAGTTCTTGGCATATAAATCGAAATCTTGTAGCTTCAGTGCTCATAGTACTACTCTTGGATGACTGAGTATGTATCGACAGCTCATCCCACTGTTTATCGACTGAGAAATCTACCGAGTCTGCAGATGAATGTCTCCCCTTAGAGTTGTCTCCTGTTATTCCTGTTATTGTATCACCTGATGAGCGTCGTCTAAGATCACAATCACTTAGAGCTGATTTTGATGAACGCCGCCCTCTCTCAGAACCAGATTGATCGGAACCATCTAAGGTTGACTTTGATGAACGCCGCACGGGTTTATCGGAACCATCGGAACCGTCTAAGGTTGATCTTTTTAAGCTTGTACCCGACCCTATTCGCGGCAAGACGGTCCCTGATCTTACGGAGGCATTCTCTTCATCTTCTAATTGGACCTGGGACAAGACATCTCTAAATATCGAGCGGAACAAACTAAATGGTATCCTTGTATCTCCCTCGTTACTAATGTTTCGTGTAATAATGACTCGTTTTTGCAACTTCTTCGCCATTGCTCTGACGAGTGCGGTCGTTTGAACCATGAGTGTGCTCTTACCCGATCCCGATAAGGCTGACATGAAGAATAGCTTGGATACAGGACCGTGGAACATGACATCCTTGGCTGTGCACAAGATTGATTTGATTTCGTTTTCTCTGCCAATGAAATTCCTCTTTGCCTGTCCCCATTCATTATCAGCTACATGTTTCTTAGGCTCAAATATTGGCACGGGCTCATCATATCCCTTGGCCTTAACTGCCGGAAGGGGTTTGAAGAAGACTTGACTTGACAGTAATCGCACATTCTTATCCACCAATATGCCTGGATTTCCCTCCGATGCCATTAACCTTGCTGCGAGATTAACAGATGGACCAAGTACTGCAAATTCATGTCGTTCTATTCCACCCACTACTCCACAATATGCCTTACCAAAAGTGGCACCAATTGTACTCTTGATCCCAAGCTCTTCTTCTAATGCCTTGTGTATCGAAAGTGAAAATGGCACAGCTCGTTGAGCGATCATGTTAGGGAAGGTACTTCCCCTTAAACCAAATGTACATATCAGTACAAGTCCTTTATCATCTAATATGAATTGTCGTAAATGTCCTTGAACATTATCAAGCTCACGTGTACACAAGTTCATTATATCATTCAACAGACTGAATAATAACTTATCCTTCTCTTCATTACCCGTCAACTTGTAATCAACCAACGGTGTTATGAAACATGTGTATACATTCCGTATCTCCGCCTCGGCAAGATGACGCTCTTGATCTGATCGACGTCGTTTTGGCATGATACGTTCATTCTCTTCATTCACCACTACCGGGTGCACATATAAGGATATCATCCGTTTTAACCATTCTAGTTCAGCATTATTTAATTCATCACATGATTGTAGTAAGGTATCCCCATCAGACAGTCTACTAGATGTACTGGATTGGCGTTGTTGCTGCGACTGTGATGTTTCATCCTGTGATGCTGTTGTTCTTTTGCATTTTGATTCAAAGAACTTTTGATTCCGTTCAACAATCCGCACAGGTGCACCATTGTCAACTGCATGATCCCATGAAATCAATGCAGCGGCAAGTAGTGGATCATCCTCGGCCGATAGTCTCCGTCGTTCTCCCTCTTCCCCAACAACAAGTATATATTCCTTCTTCTTGGTTAAATATTTCACAGCCTCTGGACTTGCATATACCTGACCATGACGTGCCATACTCTCTGCCCGAGCTACCTGCCGTATTGGATCGCCCAGTATCAAGTATTCACGTCGGGATATATCATTCCCAACATGTATCCCGACAATATGCCCAACGCCCACGGCACATTTAACATTTAGGGTGGCAACTTCTGATGAAGTCATTGTTGATCGTCTTCTTCTAATTTCAGCCTCGTATTGTTGTTGTTGCTGTTGATAATGATAATGGTCAGGACTATCTATAGATGATACACTCTCCAACGTATCCATTGACAATGTACTCCGTCTTCTATTGGTATCACTAGCAGGTGACGTCATCACACTAGCACTCCTTATTCTATTATTCCCCATTATGGACGTATCACTTGCCTTCTTCATTAATGATGTACGTCGACTACTAGACTTACTAAAACCAATCGATCTGGACATTACTGAATAATCGGAACAATTGGCAACAATTGCCGCTGCACAATTGGCTGCTGAATTGACACATTGTTCTAATAACAACTCCTCATTTCTTTCCTCCTCGACGGAATTATGACGAGTAGAAGAAGATACCTTCCATTCAGCAAATAATGCATCGCCTGCAAACTTTAATACATCTCCACCATGACTAATAATTTCCTTAACAATCATTTCAAAATAGGAATTGATTGCATTACTTAATGATTCAACATCTAATGTAGTTGCAATTTTAGTAAATCCAGATATATCACAGAATAATATTGCAGACTTGTGATTCTTTGTATATGGTAATTTATGTGATTTGATAAATGGCGACGATGAAGTATTATTGGTAGGTGAGGTACTTGTTCCAGCAGCAGAAGGAGTACCAGTTGATATTGACCCATCAGGGTTTAACCACCGATTTGTATTTTGCGGTGGTGCATATGGTTGTGTAAATGTTTTAAAATCATATCCACCGCCCACTTGATTATTATTATTGGAAATTGTTGTTGTTGCGGTGGTAGCACTTGTTGTTCTATCTACAGAACTTGACCTAACTGGTGATTTACTCTGTATTTTTAATCTATCCCCACCTTCTAATAAGGTAGTAGCGCCACTAGAAGTACATAAACTACTCCTTCTTTTTAATTTCTTTTCTAATAATCTTTTTCTCCGTTCTTCAATTTTGAAACGACGTTTCCGTCCCTTCATTATACATTCAAATAATGATTTTAATACACAATTTGGTACATGGTGAGATAACCACATTACTGATTGTATTAATGATGAACGTTCTACTAATGATGTTGCAACTTTGAGGGTGTGGAATAAAGTTGGGCATATGAAAAAGTTGAGCATAAGATATGAGCAAAATATACACATATCAACAACTCGATATCCCCATATTCCCTACTCAAATGTCACCCTAATCCCCTATAAACCCCCTGCTACTCCTCTGCAAATCAAACCAAATAAACAATGAAATAAACGATAATAAATAAACTTACCAAAATTACCACCATGATTTTGTAATAACTTGGCAATTAACTGTGCCTTATCATCTTCATACTGCCCCTCTGGATATGTTGGTATTGACGGTACTAAATTATTATCTTCGTTATTAATGTTTGGTATACCCATTGTGGAACCTTCCAAGTCAGATGATGGTAATCTATCTTCTTTATCAGTGTCTGAGTGATCTGTGTTATGACTCATATTGCCAAAGGATGAGCCGAGTTCTGATATTTCATCACTTATATCCCCACTGTCTTTACTGAATACTGAAGAATATACCGATGAATTGTCATCATTTTCATTATCTACTAATAATGTAGAAATATCCTGACCTAATGGTACAATTGATGTATGTATCATTTCTTGCTCTTGATCATTATTATTATCTATTTTTTGTTGCTCTTCTTGGTTATTGGTACTATCGTCTTGCGGCGGCGGCGGTAGATGATTTAACATCATTCGCTGTATCGGCGATCCTTTGTGTGGACCGTTATTTTTATGTTCCATTGTTGACTACTATAAACTTATTGTTATATGAAGTATGAGGGTATCGTATTGGTTAGAAAAATGATTCGGGAGTTTAGTAAAGTTTTTATTGCAATTGCAATGTTCATATCTCCGCTGCCCGCCAGCACCTTTAGACACACTTTCCTGTTCCTTATATCCATCAGAGGTATATATTAATACGGTATCACATGGAGAGCATATCTTTCTCTTCTGTTATCAGTATGAGAGAGTTGTTCTACACCGATACACCCAAAAAAATGATCGAACAAAAAGTTTACCCCTTTATCGTATACAACAGTCTCCAAAAGCACACAGATAAACAAACGTACCTTTACTCCTCCTCTATTTCAGTATTCCCTTCCTCCATTGCCTCTCATTTCAGCAACACGCACGCCAAATCAATCGATACTGCCGGAGTGAGGCCAAAACTACTTTTGTTTGTCAAATCAGGAATAAAAATGAGAAGCTTATTTTTTCTCCCTCTCAATTCATTTTATGTGTAAGATAGATGGAGGTAGGCTTACCCTCCTCGAGTACAAGAGACGAGGGAGTAGTCTAATAAAGGAACCTTAATTGTTATCTAGTTTGATATAAGTATGAGTAAGTTTAGCTTACACACTATCTATCCTTCATATCCAAAATGAAATGATTGTACTAGTACTCAGGATTATACCAATAGTAACAAACATACCACCTCTTATTCTAAAAGATGATGAAGTATCACTGCCACTTGCTGTTTCTATAACATTTCCATTCTCATCAACTTCTCTCAATTCCGAGGTCTTTAATGGCGTGGCGGCAACTTCTGGACTACCCGTGGTAGGAGATGATGTTGCCGATGTAGGCTCTGTACTTATTGTCGGCTTACTAGAGATACTAGGAGTTAATGTCGGGGATACACTCGGTCGTAAACTTGGTGTATCTGTTGGTTGAGAAGATATAGTTGGTGAGTTAGAAGGCTGTGCAGTGGGTTGTACTGATATTGTAGGATTTGAACTTGGAAATGCTGTGGGTGCGCTTGATATAGAAGGCGATGACGTCGGGGAGTCGGAGGGCGATAGTGTTGGTGCGGTTGTTGTAGGGCTAAGTGACGGTCTATTTGTTGGCCTCTTTGAAGGACTGCGTGATGGTTCATCAGTGGGGGCTAAGATATGAATAGAAGGAGCAAATGAGCGGTTAGTTCATGAGAGGCATGAGTAGTCACATCATAAACCACATTTCATCTCAACTTACATTCCGTAGGACTATACGTATCAACACCACATATACTTCTAGGTGGATATTGAGTCTTTTCATTTATACATAACTCCTTCTCAATCCAAGGGAAACCTCGTGACACCCTTGAAAAGACACCGGGTAGAAAAGCGCATCCCACACCCCAGGATACGACACCAACAATAACATCCTCCTCGGGATTATTGTCATCCCGTACAATGAGCGGTCCTCCCGAATCACCCTGACAGGCATCCTGACCTTTTGTGTATGTACATAACATACTTGGGTATATCCATCCAGCATACTTATCACTCCCCTCTTCGGCAGCCTCACATTGATTATTTGATATAACTTGCAAGTCAACCACTAGTAACTCATCACTCAAAGATTGTCCACTACCAGGATCGGTGTCTCCCCAACCCATAACATGTGTAGTTGTTCCTACTGGGGGATACAAATTGTCACTATTCACTTGTACCAAATCAATATCTAATGTAGTCGGCTCTTCCAATATTAATAATGCCATATCATATTGATCAGTAACATCTAAATAATTCGGATGTTCAATTTGTTCTTTCACTTTTAATAATTGTCCTTGATTAACATTGTCTGATCCGACGACTACCTCTATGTTCTTGTCGTCGTTTAAACAATGTGCTGCTGTTAATACTACATTGAGTGCGATCATTGCACCACCGCAGAAATGTCCTCCGTTGTCTTGGAGTGAAACGGAGTATGGAAATCTACCACTTTGTGCCTACATCATTGATGGACAGATTAGAGAGGAGATATTGTTAGTAAGCATAATCCAAGATATATACAAACACAGTAGACTACGCATAGGTTTTAATGCACCCCAAAGAAAGGTGATGCAGAAAAGTTTTATGCACATCATATGCACTTTTTCACTTACCCTCTCTCCACCAATGATTCTAGTACCCTTTGTAACTTCATTATCGAATAGATTGGCATGTACTATTTGTGTTGGTATAACTACTATCAACAGTAGTAAAAGCTGGGAGATTATACACGACCACCATTTCATTGCAATAGACTTCATCATTAATGTTTTAGAGGTGTGCTTGGTCGCTATCGATTTGCAATAGGCTAAACCCCAATAACAATGCATACAAAAGATCACCTCGCCAACATTATGAGATGTACATAGGGCATATCTGCCGACGCCAGAATGGCCACCATACAAACAAATTCTATGTTGTTGATCACACTTCTAGCTACTTGCTTTCTTTTTAGTGGAGTACAACAGCCCTCATTATTTCCTTTTACCTTCGGAGATACCTTCTCAATAAGAGTAATATGTAGTAAATACAAATTGTTCCACTGCCTACTACCCCAATCTTGTAATACACCATTGATATTATCAACTGCAGTGAGGAATACTGGTATATCTATAGTCTTAGTCTTGAGAATCTATAGATTGCAAGAGACAACAACATATCCGTTTACATACTTTGACTAGCTTTGACTTTAGCAAAAAGTCAAAACTAAACGATGTCCGGCCTTATTAAACCAGTAACACAACGAGGACGATCAACTGCAGCACGACGTACCCGGAATCCTGCAATTAATGTTCATGCCGCCAACGGTGGCGGTATACTCTGCGGTCGTAAAGATGAAAGTCTCTTTATATCATCTTATGCCGGAGATAAACAACGAAAGCAAAAACAACAAATGATTGATAGGGTAAAAAAGTTGTTGATATTCTGTACAATATTTATCTTTTTCTATTTTATAGGCGGTAGTATGTCATCAGATGAGAAGGATGAGATTGCAACACAAGCGGCGAATCAATTACGTGCACCGACAAAAGAAGACGTTAAACCTGCAACTCCACCTGAACCAGCTAAACCAATTGTCGTACCAACAATGGTGGACGTTGCCAAGACACAACCAGCACCATCAGAACCCATAAAAAAGAATCCAGAAGCATCCTCAATCTGTGGACGTAAAATTAATATTGATCTCTTCAATCCTTCCACATGGCCAACTCCCCAAGTATCACCAGTAACTCCAACATATCCAGATACAAATAATAAAGGTGTATTACTATCTGGTTATGATGATATGTTCGGGGGGTTAGGATGTCAATTCAATGCTTTCTTCCATGCATATGATTATGCAGCCGAGAAGAAAGTACCACTATACATGACACAAAACAATTGGTCACTTGATAATGTCATCTATCCATTATTTTTTGGTGGATCTGTTGGTAAACATGTCAAGTTTTGGACAGCATTACAAGATGCATTAGGTATTAAAATTGTTGAGAATGAACGAGTATTAAGTACTGCTGGTGTGTCTGCTGAACATAAGAATCAAAAGTCATTATATTATACTAATTCACAAAAGTATGATGCCAAGACATTGAGAAACTCGAGGGATACAATCTTTAGAAATCTATTTCAATATCCATCCAAGGATGTATGTGCGATAATTGATAACAACAACTTCCCAATGGATGATAGTGACAAGTATACTGTTGTCCATTTTAGTACTCCGGGATCAGCAGCGTATCTTAAACAATTGAATGATCACATGGACAAAGACCTAACAGGTATGAACTTGTGTGTTCAGTATAAAGTCTCGACGACTTGACTGCTTTGTTTGACCTAAGTTTGCCTTTATTGATTGCCCTTGCATATCATATGTACTAACATATGTTATAATCTCCTCTCTTTCATCGTCATAAACTGTAATAACGCGCATCTTCCAGAGGCCAATTCAATGAAGCCAGAATACATCAAGAACATATTGAAGCAATTAAACATGTTGAATCAGCCTATCCTACCCATTGATACTGACAGTGTCAATGCCGATCAAGAGGCACATAAGAAGATCGGTGATGATCCTGACCTAAGCAAACAGATCAAGTATGAGAAGGGACATTTGAACTTTATCAACAA